>FMJZ01007170.1_pt1 | contig 111524 bp, 100 predicted proteins | sample 1987881 | NCBI WGS metagenome assembly FMJZ01 (sample SAMEA4378227, study PRJEB15110) | soil metagenome | biome: soil; feature: Field; material: Soil | place: India | collected 2015-03-11 | depth 0 m
TACAACCCGTATTCCAGCACAGTAATCACATTACGTGAGCTTATTTCAAATTCCATGAGTTGAAAGTGTGTTTGCGGGCAGCGTACGCTATGCTTATATCCCTCAAACATCATTCAAACGTTACGCGATGGTTAAGTCGCTCGAATCCATTTCGAAGATGATTGACCACTCTCTCCTCCACCCTACTCTCACAGATGAGGATCTTAAGGCTGGGTGTCTGGTGGCTAAAAAATACAATGTCGCTGCAGTATGCATTAAGCCTTATGCGGTTAGGCTTGCGAAAGAAATGCTTTCAGGCTCAAGCGTGGCTGTCTGCACCGTTGTCGGTTTCCCGCATGGTAGCAGCACTATTGAAATAAAGGTGATGGAAACTGAGAAGGCTTGTGAAGACGGTGCTACTGAAATAGATTTCGTCGTAAACATTGGGAAGGTTTTAAGCGGAGACTGGGATTATATTTCAAGGGAGATTAAAGCGGTTAACGATAATGCTGTTGAAAGGGGCGCCATTGTAAAAGTGATTTTTGAAAACGATTATCTCGCGGATGACTCTAAGATAAAATTGTGCCACGTGTGCAATAAGCATCGCGTAGCATTCGTTAAAACATCCACGGGATATGGTTTCGTAAAGCAACCCGACGGGACATACATGTATAGGGGTGCTGTTGACAGCGATATTATCCTGATGCGTAGAGAATGCATCCCGGAGATCCAGATAAAAGCGGCAGGTCGAATCCGTACGCTTGACGATCTGCTGAGGCTTAAACAGCTTGGTGCAACGAGGATAGGGACCTCTGCAACAGTGGCGATACTCGAGGAGGCAAGGAAAAGAGGTTACCTTTAAAAAGCACTATGGATTGTCAGGTTTCATGTTTAATCCCAGTGCACTAGGGTTAAATTTAAAAATAGAAACGAGTTGAAGCCCTCCGTGAAAATCAACTATCATATTCACACTACGTTTAGCGACGGTTCCTCCCGAATGTCGGATTACTGTGAGGCAGCGGTTCGAAAAGGCTTTGAGGAAATAGCTTTCACCGATCATTTAACTGTTTTCCCAAACGGTTCTTCATCAACCGGCTCTTTAGACTGGCTTAGGCTTGAAAGCTATGTTGAGGAGGCGAGGATGGTTTCCGAAAAGTATGAGGGTAAGTTAACAGTGAGGCTGGGGCTGGAAGTCGACTATATTCCTGGAAACGAGAAGATTTTAGAGGATATGTTGGGCAGTTATGACTTCGACTTTCTAATGGGCAGCGTGCACTTCGTTGGAGGAATCTGCATCGATTCCCCTAGCCACAGGATTCTGATGGAAAAGGAAATAAGTAAGAATGGTTTCAACAAGTTTTACTCAGCCTATATGCGTCTAGTCGGTAAAGCTGTAGAAACAGGTCTTTTCAACGTCGTTAGTCATATCGACATAGTGAGGATATGGGGGTTCACCCCTAGCGATGGTTTTCTCGACGAGCAGAACGTGTTAAGACTTGTTAAACAGCATGGAATGTGCATCGAGGTTTCCTCAAGAGGGTTGAGACAGCCTGTTAACTCAATATATCCTTCGCAGAGAATCATGAGGAAGACCCGTGAACTGGAAATATCTTTGACCGTGGGTACCGATGCGCATTCTGTTGAAGAAATAGACTATGCTTATGATTCTTTAATAAATTATGTGGAGGCATTTGGCTATGACAGTATCGCTACCATAAGCAAGCGTAGGATTATGGAGAGAAAATTTGAATAATGAGTAGCGTGATGAAAATAGGGAGAATTCTGTCTAAAAGGTTCTACGCTAGGGATCCGGCCATAGTGGCTAGGCGTCTATTAGGAAACGTTCTTTGCTGTGTCTTCGAGAAAAAGGCTTTGACAGGGGTTATTGTTGAGACAGAAGCATACTACGGAAAGTCTGACCCGGCTTCCAGAGCCTACAGGAGTAATGGAGAAATAGCTATGATGCTTTACGGTGATGTGGGGAGAGCCTTGATATATGGCGTTCATGGGAAGTGGTTGTTCAACATTGTTGCACATGAGCCTCACGGATGCGGAGGGGTTTTAATCAGAGCCCTCGAGCCTCTTACGGGTATAGAGGAGATGAAAAGACTTAGGGGTACGAGTGACGTTTTTCGATTGACTAATGGTCCGGGAAGGCTTACGGAGGCAATTGCAATAGATAAAAGTCTACATGGGAAACCTGTCTATTTGAAGAGTTCAGAGATTACTGTGAGAAAAAGGTTTGTGGAAACTAATATTGCTAGAGGCTTTAGAATCGGTGTTTCCGGAGACCTTAATATCCCATTAAGATTCTATGTGGCTGATTCCCGTTTCGTGTCTCATAGGAGACAAGTGTCAAGCAGGCTTAACACTTAGGATATCCTTAAGCCTCTTAACATTCTCCTCATGTTTAGACCTCCTCCTAAGGTCCACCGCTAATCCGAGTCTCCTAGCTTGGTCAACAGTTAAACCGGCCTCCTTTAATTCACCGAGTGAAAACCCTCGTGCCCGCCTCCAGTAAAGAACGATTCCCTTTCTTCTCTTAGCCAAAGGAATCGCTTCGCTACTCATTTCTAGCCATCATATTTTTTAACACTCCTTTAAAGTTTAACTCGGTTTAGCTGGCAGTTCTAGTATCATCAGGTAACTAATGTTTGCAGGATATTCTGTACAGGCCCTACGATTCAATTCTATCCCGTTATATTTGGTTATGCTTAAGTAAATGGATAAGTAAAGAAAATAGCTATTCCAGATTAAAATACAGTTCTCTCGGCCGAAGCTCCTTATACTCGTCGGTCTGCTGGACTAAGTGTCTCCTTATGTCTATGCAGAGGTGGCATTTGGAAATATACCCTTCTTCTTTCTCTCTGTAGTTAAATTCTCTGGCAGCAAACTCGTAAAGATTCCCGATGCTTTCGACAAGCATGCGTAGCACAGGCTTATCCTGCAAGTCTACCCCCTGAGTTAAAGCATCTAGGTCTCTCGCATCTCCGAGAGATATTCCGCCGCAGTATCCAGGCATATAGTTGAAATAGTTGTCTACGTGGATATGCCGGCTCCTAGTTAGCTCTGATATGCAGCGTTCATCTAAGAAAGCTTTAGCAGGGTATTTTACGAATAAGTGTTTAAGCCTGTAGCAGGCCCTCCCCATCGGAAGGAGCTCGGAGTAGCACAATGCCCACCTGTCTTTCTCCAAATACTTATCGAGCGTGAGAGTATTCCTTATACGGAAGCTTTTAAACCGATGGTAATAAGTCTCTTGATATATCATCGTGTTCCCGTCAAATATCTCTCTGCTTATGTTAATTGCTCTCTCAGTCCGTTCGAACGGAACCTGCTCAAGTATGAACGGATTTACGCTAATCAGCATCCCTTTTAACCCTGCCTGTTTCAAAGCCGTAAGCCTCTCTCTAACCTGTTCATCGTTAACGCACCAGAAGCAATTGGTTTCGGCGAATGTCGACGGGATCCTAAGCTCATCCGCAGTTTTAACCGCGTTCAGAAGAAGCTTAAAATTCAGAAACGGCTCTCCCCCTGTAAAATGCAACCCATGGTTCAGGCTGACTTTTTCGCGACCATATGGGCTGGGCTTAATGCTTGAAGCTAATTGTCTCAAGACCAGCTCGATGTTTCTCTCCGTAAGCCAGTCGTCACTCCATCTCGGGGAGCAAGCGTACACGCAGTGTTTACACGTGCTGCTGCACTTATAAGAGAGAATTATGCCGGCTGAAACCGGCTTAGGAAAGTGAAGCCTATCCATTGGCGTCATGCTCCATAGTCCACGATGTTCGGATAAGCTTTTCCCCCGGCTGGAAGCATCCAACGGGTAATCGGATAGACTTATTAGTGGTTTAGACAGGTATAGTTCTGGGCGGCTTGAGATGAAACCTGAGCGTCTGATTTCCGATAAGGATAGGGAGCTTTTAAAACGTCTGGCGGAGGTGCGGACCGCAGACGTCATCGATGCGTTAGACAGGTATAATGTTTACGATTCTACAATAATGTCGGAGGAGATAAGGCCTCTCTTCAACGATATAAAAATGGTGGGCGTCGCGCTAACAATACGGTTGGTCAAGGCGAGGGAACCAATACCCAACATGTCGCCTGAGGAATATGACCAATATGCCTCCGGATGGTATAGGAGTAAAAACAATGCTGAGCTCTTCCTACAGGTTGCTGAGCCCGGTCATGTCCTGGTTGCGGACGCCGGCGGCTACACTAGGGTCGGCTTCTGGGGCTCGTACATCGCTTTAATCGCGAGGGACAGGGGCATAGTTGGGCTAGTGATAGATGGTGGTTGCAGGGATGTGGCTGAGATAAGGAGGGAAAGGTTTCCTGTTTTCTGCAGGGGGGTGGGCCGCACTGAGACTGTGGGGAGGCTTATTCTGAGGCCTGAGGACGTTAACATACCTGTCACCGTCGGGGACGTGCCTGTGGAACCCGGGGACTTCGTGATGGGTGACGACGATGGGGTGGTGGTTATCCCGAGGGAACTGGCTGACGCGGTCTCGGAGAGGGCGCTGCGACAGTTTCAGGAGGATCGTGTTAACCAGAAGCCTTATTTAGAGAAGTTTGGCATACGGCTTTAAGGAGGGTTGAAGATGGACTCTTGGGGGGCAGGATTAGGAAGAATCATAGTCTTAAGGGGTGACCGTGGGGAGGATCTTTTAGAAACCGTTGAAACCGCCGCCAAGAACAATGGTATTGCAAACGGCATCATCGTCTCGGCGATAGGTACTCTTGAAAATTGTCGCATACATAGGGTTACTTCCAAGAAGCTTCCGCCTGAGGAAGAGTATATCGACATAGATGGTCCTTTAGAGATAAACTCTGTCAGCGGCTTGATGGCGAACGGTAAGTTGCACGCGCATGTCTCTGTTTCCGATGGTAAAGCGACGTACGGGGGGCATTTGGAGCTGGGGAGCCGAATACTTTATCTCGCAGAAATAGTGGTGGCTGAGATCACTGGAGTCTCGTTCAACCGGGTTCCCGACGCGGGAACAGGTCTAAGTCTTCTAAGGGCTGTCTAGAGAAGGATTTTAATCCCGGTTGTTTTGAAAAATTCTTAAGGGGCTCCGCCTACTTAGTCGCATGGGCGAATATATTCAGGTCTTAACGACAACAGGGGAGAGGAAGGAGGCTGAGAGGATTGCAAGAATACTGCTGGAGAGAAGACTGGCTGGATGTGTTCAAGTATTAGGCCCAGTATCGAGCCTATACTGGTGGAGAGGGAGAATCGAGGAAGCAGAAGAATGGTTATGCGTAATCAAGAGCAGAGAAGACCTGTATGAAGAACTTGAGAAAACTATTAGAGAAAATCATTCTTATGAGATCCCGGAGATTATTGCAATGCCAGTAGTTTCTGGAAGTAGAAGCTACCTAGAATGGATGAGTACGGAGCTTAGAAAGCAATAAGTTTAGCACGCTGTTATGATTATAGACTTATGAATAATTTCGGTGCCTCCAGTATTTCTATAATCCTCTTCTCCTCATCCTGGTTTCGCCTGGGATTACTGCTCTCCAGTTTTTATCAAACCCCACTCTTAGCATTTTTTCTTCCTGTTTTTATTTCAAGTACTATCGATTCCGGCTTTTTTCTAAACATGCTGATTGTTCAAATAGTTGTTTTAAGACGTGTCCTCCTGAACACTGTGGCTAAGTTTCTCAATCGTCTCCAATATTTCAGTGTCGAGTGGCTTGTGTTTCCGGCTCCTGTGTCTACCGGCTACATATGGGCCTATCGAGTCGAAAGCTGTTTTAGCCAGCTCATCTCCCTCGCCTTCTGAAAAGCACCTCCAGGACTCGGGGAAATGGACGTAGCTCTCCGGGTCTGTCCAGCTTATGTCGAACTCCTCCAGTTTCTCAGGGGGGAAGCATACGGCCACACGGTCAAGAATCCTGTGCAGGGATAAGGGTGTCGTGAAAACCCTCTGAATATCTATTCGACTCTCGACAACAAGCCCCTCTGTTGATTGCAATCTATTTGCCACGAAGCTCGTTATCGAGTACGCTATGTCGATCGGCTCTATTTTCTTCCTGACATCAGCGCTGAAGCAGAAAGGGTTGACGTGAACGTGAGCGCCCCGGCCACTCCACTTGACAAAGATGGATTTAGCCACGCCTAGTTTATCCAACAGGCCTACTATTTCCTGGGCTTTGCTAACCGCTTTCCTCCAGTCCCCGTCCTTAGAATCTATGTCCAACACGGGAGAAGAATACACTATGTTACTCCTATCCAGCAGGTCCTCCCTGGTTTTAAGCTTGGAGTATATGTGGGGCGTGGCATAGAAGGCTCTTGGCCAGTATTCCCTGTAGCGGTTGATTAGCAGGGCTAATTCCGACTCGGAGCCTATGGTTAACGGTCTTCCTTTTTCATACCTGATCATCATACGCGTAGCGTCCTCTAGGGTCTTCTCGCAATGGACGGCTACCCAACGGTTCCTACAGTATTCGGCTATCTCAATCCTTACCTCGGGTTTTCCATAATGGTGCAGTGGAAGCCGGAGGCTCACAGCCCCTTCTCAGCCTCCTTTTTCGCTTCAACTATTTTCCTCATGACTTCATAAGGAAGCTTATAGTCTTCAACTCTCCTCTCAACCCTGCCCAGAACCACTAGGCCTACGCCGGGTTTAATATCGATCTCGTGCAGATACCTGCTGTGGTCGGTCTGCCTCATCTTCTCGATGACGATGAACCTTTTCAACTCGCCACCTCTCAAAAGCCTCCTGAACCTTATTATTCCGTCCGCTATGTGCTCCACGCCGAAGCCGAAGCTCTCAGCAGTGGTTATAGCATACTGGCTCACAGCAAGTATTGTGAAGTTCCACTTGGATAGAACCTTCTTAACGTAGTAGCTGTACCTTCTAGCCATGGCGGGCTTGTCGAGCCAGAATGCTGAAAGACTGTCGATGACGATCCTAGCCCGACCATATCCAAGCTCCTTCTTAGCCTCTATTATCTTGGACACAAGTGCCTCCATGTCTAGGCTCTGCAAGCTCCACTTATCCGTCCTACCCATTAAGGCGTCGATTATTATCAGCTTGCCCTCCTCAATCTTCCTCTGGAAATCCATTTTAAACTGTAAAGCCTGCCTGACTATGGACTCCCTGCTTTCTTCAGTTGTGACGTAGATGCACTTGTCTCCCTCTTCAACACCCTTGTTGATGAAGTGTATTGAGAGTATTGTCTTTCCACAGCCGGGTTCCCCGGTGACTGCGACGAAGAAACCCTCAGGTATCCCGCCTTGAAGCAGGGAGTCCAACCCCTCAACTCCTGTGCTAAGCCTCTTCGCCTCCAGTGTCATTATACTATTTGGTTGCCGAAGGGGCATAAGAACTTATCACCCTGCTGCCAGCAGCTTACTTTTAAAGTATCGGTTAACCGGTTTCAGATAGAGCTATCTCATACCAGATGGTCTGAAAATCAGGCCCAATTGAAAAAACTTTGTACTTCCCCTCGGTAGAAACCTGGGCCCTCCCAACCCTGTTCCCTATACTGTCTAACGCCCATACTTCTATCTCCCTGTCTGTTTTAACCCTTAGCGTTGCCCTAACCCCTTCTACTAGTGTTGGAGCCGAACCCCAGTTTGTGCCGCACGTTACGGGCTCCATGAGCGGTTTCACGTCAGTCAAATCATTCAGTCTCCACGTTAACAACGCTATGTTTCCCTCAAGCGTGCGGAGCCTCATCCCGGTGTTCGTAACATAGCCGGCAGCTATGAGCAGAAGCCTGCTCCAAGACTCGAAGCTCTCTCCCTCCAGCACTGTGATGGTTATAATGCTCCAGCCTTCTAGAAGCGTTTCCCCTTGGTCTATAACGAGTGCTCCGAAGTCGAGGCTTCTACCACCTGAGAACCCTATGGCGGCAATGCTTCTAGAAGTGTTAATCGTTATGATTCCCCTCCCAGCATAAGTGTCCCAAGCGACTTCCCCGGTATCGGAGCGGTAAACAGGCCCAGAAACATTCAAATCGGCCTCGGGGAATGCTTCCCCGTCGAGTTTGATGGCTACTCTATGCGTTAGAGAGACCAATGGGTTTAAGCCCATGTGGCCAGCATCCGGCAGCGCCCAAGCGTAGACTCTCCCGCTCGCTATCAGGTTTATCTCATCCTGCCTGTTCAGTCTTATGGAAACGAGCCGGTCGGCCGGCTTAACGTCTCCTCTTAAGAATATCATGTGCGCGGCTATCAGGGTCGCCATTTTAACAGGGTGCTGGTCAATGTCGAAGAACCCTCTTATTCTCTTGGAGTCCCAGTTGCCCCGGCTCCCATAGTCGAACAGGAATATTCCATCCCAGTCTTGTAGCGCAGCGTACGCGGCTAGTGTTATGACTGTTTCAGAATCATACATGTTCGGAGCAGGATGATTGTATTCAGTGACGAAGTGAGGCTTGTTCTCAACCCTTTTAACAGCCAGGCCTACTATGGTGCTCCGCTGGGGATTGTTAACCATCGGCTCGTTAACCACGTACCAGTTGCTAGGGTCCCAAGGGGTCCCTGGGAAAGAGGGGTGGTTCCAGTAGGCATGCGTATCTATAATGTCAAGCATAGACATTATGTTGGGCGTGCTACACCCGACTACGGTGCCTATCACGAGGGCTTTCACGCCAAGCTCATCTTTAATGAATCTCCGCATCTCCATGAAAAACTCTTCCTCCATGTTGTATAGGAATTCAACCCAGTCTCTTCTGGCTACGCTCGTCCTCAAGCCGTATTCGGCGAGAGTCAGTATCTTAACAGTTGCTTTTTCAACGCTCTCGTCCTCCATCGCACCGTATCCGCTGAAAAGCCTCATGGAGAAGCAGGAGAACAGGTAGGCTGCTATGCTTCTCCCAAGCCCCGAGACGTCTAGCCTAGCGTTGTCCTCTGATTCCGACGCAACTAGGGCAACCTCGTACTCTCTCCATTCTGTGGCCAGCGATACTTCAACCCTTTGCGAAACCAGTCTCCAGGGCTCATGAGCCTGAACCAGGCCTATGCTTACACTAACCGTTTTATCAGCCTTAGCCTTAAACCTGACAAGATAGTTTTCACCCCGCTTTATTCTTAAACCCGGCTGGTTGAACTGCACATGCCAGCTTTCAGATCCGAGCCTCGTAACCCTGATTTCCAGAACTCTTCCCACATCCTCCTCAGCCACTTTTGCTGATGCTTGCGCACCGTTGTGAACCTCAACCACCCACCCCTCTAAACCTTTTTCGAAGCAACCGTTCCTGAGAACCTCTGCCTGAGCCCCTGGGCCTGTCTCAACGCCCCATGCTTTTCTAAACTCCTCGTCAGACAGGTACTTGGAACCCAAATAGGCGTTCCACTTCTCCTGAAGCCTTTTTTTAAAGACCTGTGGAAGCCTGTCAACCACGCCGCCGAGCCAAGAATGCATAAGCCCCTGCTCATTCACTATTTCAACGAATGCCACAACAGGGTCCTCAGCGTAAGTCATTCCAGTGTATGGGTTTAAATGGGTTAAGAGTTGCCTAGCATACTCTTTCTCAAGCTCTTCAACCTTATCGATGAAAAACCCGAGGACCTGCTGATCCTTCCAGTCCACCGTCTCCACTTCTCTAGGTAGACCATCCGCGGAAGTAAACCTTCTCGATACGAGCAGGTTTAGGTTGACATATATGCCGTTCTCCTTAAGTTTTGAAATAAAATAGTCAAGCCTGTCGAGCGCATCCTTATTGAGGCGGCGTGTACCTCCAGCGGCTTTGTCGAATATGTTGAAAGCCTCCCAGCTCGCATCCATATGGTGGAAACGCACCACGTTGACCCCGTATTTAGCGAGTCTGCCAGCTATCTTACCGGCCTCGTCCTTCTCTGGGAAGCATGCGCCTCCACAAATATTGACGCCTAGGAACTTTATTCTTTCACCGTTGACGTAAAGATGGCCGTCCTCTCCCACATATACGTGTTCAAGGCTGCCTGCCGGCTTATTGAGCCTACTGCTTATGCTTGTCGCGGTCTGCTCCCCGTCGTCCCAGGGAAGATAGAAGGGAAACATTCTTTTCTCAACCGTTACGGGTTTAAACAGGTTTTGGAGGAAGGCTAAAGACACTATCAAGCCTACCGCCATCAGGATTAAAACCGCTTTTCTCATTCCGTTTAGAAAGGCTCTTTAAAAGGTAATAAGTCTTAAACCGGGCGACGTTTATATTTAAGCCTAAGTATTTTAAAACGCGTGTGACGGAGAAATTTTTGTTAAATGTTAGGGTCTTTTTCTACCAGGGCCATATCCATGAGGCTCTTGAAACCAGAGTGATCGTGGTCCCCATCGCTACAACAATGCCCATGCCTGCTGCGAACCCTGCTAGGACTACGCCTCTTATTGACAACCATTTTTCCGGTCCGAGTATGCGCGTCATCAAATACTTGCTTGCAAGAGACATTAGGAACACCATTATCGTGTAGGGCGGCGTACTGTACATTCCTCCCACTAGCCCAACCGGGTTGAACGGTATTCCCAGTCTGTTAAGCGGAATGGAGATTAGACTTACGCCAATAGATATGCCCATTCCCATCAGTATCTGGTCTGACTTTATGAGTATCTGCCGAGTGGCAAACAGCGAGTCGCTAATAGCGTAGTTCGGCCAAATACCGTACACGTATGGGAATAAGTAGGAGGGTATCGGGGCTATTCTCCAGAAGAAGTCTGTAAAAATAAGGCCGAACGTTGTTACAAGTATGAAGGATATTATGACAGCCTTAAAATAGTCCATGGGTCTTGTCCCCGTCGCATACGCCACCTTGGTGGAGTTTGCGAAGTACGGTGTGGAGAATCCTGCTATAGCGGGTGTGAAAATCCATCCCGCGTAACCGTTGTAGGGGCTGAAGTATATGGCTGCCTTCCACATGTTGTATATGAAGTCCGAAGAGAAGCTTAATCCGAGTTCACCATAAATCCTGGCGCCGACGGATGCTAAAACGAAGCTGAACCCTACTGATACCAGTATGGGCAGCCAGAATGGAACGTCTGGGAGAAGTACCACGTAGAGTAGTGCGCTCAGAACCGTGGAGCCGAAGAATGTGGCGAGCAGTATCTTGGGTGAAGGATATCCTGGTCCACCCTTCACCCTGCTTAGCTTCGGAAGCGTTTTAAACGCTGCCACGATTTTCCTACTGGTTGATGCTAAAAGGAAGATGGCTAGACCAAAGGATAATCCCATGAAAAGGGAAAGCCAGAGTCTTAAGCCTGCCCTCTGAAGTATCAGGAATATTCCCATGCCTGGAGAATACTCTTCAACCCACTGGGGAGAAAAACTCTTGAAAGTTGTGAGGGTAAGAGTGTTTCCGAAGATCCATGTGATTACCGATCCCACTAGCATGGCGAAAGTCAACGAGGGGGGCAGGATCATGCCGTAGAGGAAGCTCAACGGGTCTGTAGCTATGCCTATGACCGCCCCGGGCAGGAAGAACTGCGTGTAGGGTGTTAAGTCAACCCAAGGATATGGGATTAAACGCGCCCAGGGGCCGATAAGCATGGGTACCAGGTAAAGGATTAAGCCGTATATGGCTCCCATTGTCAAAGACAGGATGAAGTAAAGCAGGTCCTGAGGCCTCCTGTCGTGCAGCGTGTTCACCATGGCTGTGTCGATCTGTGCGAACGGGAATGGCAGAGGCTCCTCCACCACGTAAATGTAGGAGAAAAGTATGCCTATGGATAATTCCGCTGCCAGGCCCAAGAGTGAGAAGGCAAGGTTTACACCTAGGGCGAAAAACCAGTCTGGATGCAGCAGGGTTCTCAGCTGGTGGACAACTGACGTTACTGGGGGAGACATCCATGTGGGAACGTATTCCCTAAGCGGAGTGTTGAAAAGCGTGAACTCTAGGCTCAAAGGGTTCATAACATAGTAAGACCTGTAGACAAGCCAGTAGTACATCGGCATGGCTCCGCCTATTCCTCCCACGATAGAATAAATGATGAAAAGCTCCTGTCTTGAAAGCCTCCTACCGTAAATCTGTGTTAAAGCTGTGAAAAGTATTGCTGTCACGTAGGTTGCGGCTACGCTCACTCCGGATCCTACTGCAAACCATAAATATATTGAGGATGGCAAGAAGATTAATGCGGCCATTATCATTGCTAAGATGCTTCTCCAAGTCACTCCCGGTGAAAATTCCTGCGAGGCTTGCGTCAGGTGCCCTTCACCTCGTTTTTCCCTTCAGGGCTCCAATATAAAAGTTTTTAATTTCCGCTAAAAACTTATAAGCCGGTTGCTCCCCTTTTCTCAAAGACATGACTAGTAGAATTAAAATTATGTCAATATCGCTTATCCTCCTATCTGTTTTCCTCACGCAGGTCGCGCAGGTTCCCGCAACCCGTGGGCAGCATTACGCGTCATCTTTAAACCCTGATTTTAAACCTGGTTTAAGCACTCCTGTTTCAGCCGAAGCGGAAAACCTTTTCCCATTAGACACGGCTTGGATGAACCGGTTTGTAACAGAAGTATCTTCCTACGGTTCTAGAATGACCGGTTACCCTGGCTACTATAAGACGCTCGAACATCTTTACAACTATCTTAAGAATGACGTGGGGATAGCAACCCAGAAACACAAGTATAAAGTGCTGGTGCCCTACGACGAGGAGACTTACATCGAGGCTTTAGAGCCGTTTAAAGCAAGGTTTAAAGCTTACTCGCTCTATCCTAACGGTGTTAACCCTTGTCCAACTCCCTCCGACGGGATTGTTGGAAGCCTGATTTATGCCGGGATAGGAGATTTGCAATACTTAGACGGGAAGAATGTTGAGGGCGCCATAGTTGCCATGGAGTTTAATTCCCGTGACAACTGGCTTAAAGCAGCCAACCTAGGAGCCCAGGCAGTAATATTCATAGAGCCGGAGCAAACAACTTACCAAGAGTGCTACTCTAAATTCCTGGATACTCCCATGGGTTTCACGAGGGTTTACGTTGAGAAGCGGGATTGGAATGTTTTGAAAGCCGCCACTCGGGTCAAGGTCGTTTCGAGAACGGTCTGGAGGGAGATCGAGGCGGAGAATATTGTTGGATTTATAAATGGGACGGCTTCGCCTAACGAGGTCGTCATACTGTCTGCGCATTTCGACACATGGTCTGTTGTCCCAGGATTGTCGAAGAGTAAGACTGAGCTTTTACCCTTGGCCCTACTGCTCGAGTATGCTCGCCACCTCAAGTCCAACCCGCCCAGGTATTCCGTGTGGATAACGCTTTACTCGGGACACTGGCAGGCGCTAAGCGGCTCAAGAGAGTTTGTCGAAGACTACTTTTTCAGAGAGGATGTTAGCAGTGGCAGGATAAATATCCTCGGAAACATAAATTTCGACCTTATGGCTAGCGACTCCGACGGCCTGCAGCTTCTTCACGCCAGCCAGTACTCAACCTACGGCGCGACCCCTATACATAGCGGCGGCTTCCCGCTTAGGCTCTCTTGGTTTAGTACGGCGATAGGCAGCATGATTGACACGCCTGAGGTCAGAGGCTTCGCGAGGAGGATACCGAACATTAATGTTTCAGCCCCATCCGGCGCATTTATCTCGTCGCTCGTAAGCATTTTCTTTGCATACAATATTTTTTCAGGCACCGAGCCCATTCCATTCATGCTGGACTCTGAGCCTGCTTCGATCGCCGGCATACCGGCGTTCTCAATAACCACTAGGCGCTCAAACAGGATCTACGTGGGCTCCCCTATAGATGATTCGAACTACGCTAATGTAGACGTTTTAGACCCGTACTTGCAACTTATCATCCACATTGTTGACAGACTTCTCCGGATTGAGTGGAATATCGATAGGGCCTCGATCAAGCCAACAAGGTTTCTGCCTTCAAGCACGAGAGGACACCCTGGCTATGCTGCTCTTCAAGGCAGGGTTGTTGTCTACAACTATAGTAAAGGATGGTACGACGTGGTTCCTAATGCTCTTGTTGAGGTAAGGCTGGTTACTTCAACCTACAAGCTTAACAGGATAGTAATGAAAAGCGGCGAAGACGGTTCTTTCACAGTCCACGGCGTGCCTATTGCCGGTGCTGCTGGGGGAGGAGGCACCGCAGTAATATTTTCAAGATGGATTGCTAGGGGGTGGGTGTTTAACGATGAGGGCGTTATCACGATGGCTACTGACCTGGGGCAGTTCGGCATGGCGAACTTCCCGCTTGAAATAACCGTCCTACACGCTTATGAGAATGTTACCGTGGTGATTGCTAAAGCCGTTTCAGTGGAAGTGCTTGATTTCGAGATTCCAACCGTCATAATAACGCCCAGCATAATAGATCCTAGGGCTGGCGCGTTCGAAATGTGGAGGAGCCCGCCTCAACCGGTTATGGTGTTCTCGTTCGAGATGCTTACTAAGAGCCCGCCGATAAGCTACGGCTACTATTCTAACGGCTGGGAGCCTGTTTCAATAGTATGGGTTCAGCCAGAGGTAAGGTTCGTCGTCGCAAGCCCAACCGGAATACTTTTAACGAATTCTTCTCTTGAAAACACGGAGGGAAGCGGTTTCTACGTGAAATACGGGGAGAGGGAGAGAGTGTGTTTCTCAACTTTCAGAACCGCTAAAGACCTCTACTATGTTTCATACGGCCGTTATCTTGAGCTGGTTAAAAGAAACATGGGTAGCCCGAGTGCGGATGAAACCCTGAATAAGGCAAGGAGATACATTGAGGAGGTTGAGAAACTTTTAAACGAGAGGAAGTATAGCGGCATGTATGCTTACGCTCTTCTAGCTAGGGCCTACGCCGTTAGGGCGTACTCCGTGGAGGTCATGCCCTTGATAAACGATTCTGCGAAGTCTCTTCTCTACATGTTTATCCTCGTCATATTCGGCGCTTTCTTCTTGGAGAAGCTTATCATCCGGGCTCACGGCTCAAGGCGCATTATTACTCTCGCCGTTCTCGCAGCAATATTCCTAGCGTTGTTCAGCATTCTGCATCCGGCATTCGGATTGATGAGCAATATCTCTCTAGGCATGATGGGCTCGCTAATCCTGATTATTATCATCGTAGTGTTCATAATAATACTTTCTATAAGCGAGGAGGTTAGGAAAGGCATTGAGAAAAGGATTCTAGGTGTCCACAGGGCTGAAGTAAGCAGGCTTGACACGGCGATGATATCTTTCTCGCTTGGGGGCGAACATATGCGTCGCAGGCCTTTCCGCGCAATACTGGTTTTCATAACATTGATCACGATGGTTGTAGCCATGACATCCTTCACCTCGCTCATGCCCGGGAGGGTAACGCTTCCAGTCACAAGGTATGGTTACGAGTGTAATTCCTATAGGAATGAGATCCTAATAAAACAGGGGAGAGGCGTTCCTCCGAACATTCTTTCAGACAAGGTTCTGGATATAGCAGAAATATTCGCCGGAGAAAAATACTATGTTTTCCCGAGAGTATGGATTTACGGCCCGGTTGATAGGGCTGCGTGGACCACTTCCTTCAGGGTGTGGAGTGCAACCAACACTTCCAGAGTGCCTGCAATAATGGGGCTGACGGTGGAGGAGTTCAACCGGATTGTGAGAGGCACATGCATCGTGAGGGGTGGGCTGCTCTCCGACGATGCTGATCAGGCAGTAATATCGAGATCGCTGGCAACCAACTTGAGCGTAACGATAGGGGACACTATTTACGTTTCAGGCATCAGGTTCACGGTAACCGGAATAATTGATTCAAACGAGGTTGATTTCCTGCAGGAGGCAGATGGATACAATATTTTCCCGGCTAACCCAAATTTCTTCCCAACTATAAGCAGGGACATGGCTGTCTCTGCTCAAGCCGGCACGTCTCCTCCAAACCTCGATGTTTCAACAACAATAATAATACCATACAGGAGAGCACTGATGATAGGGGGGTACATTGCTTCAATAGCCATAGTGCCTAAGGAAAACATGTCTTTCAACGAAATATTCGGCCTAGCTAAGGAGTTGGCCTATTCTCTAGACCTATCGATATATGTTTCCCACCAGGGAAAGCCTTATCTGCTTTCAACCTTCACCACCGTGCTTCTTGGAGGATGGGAAATAATATGGATGATCGTTATCCTGGGGGCGCTTAACATATTTACAACGGTGCTGGGCAGCCTCAGGGAGCGTGTTAGGGAGGTCCACATTTTCAACATCGTCGGCTTATCCCCCATGGGTGTAACCGTGTTCTTCATGACCGAGGTCATAGTCTACGCTATAATAAGCGCCTTAGTAGGGTATATCGCGGGGTATTTCATGACAAGAGTCTTCATGCTTGTCGGAATACTGCCTTCTGAACACGTTTTCAACTTCGCCTCAGCATTCGCGATCCTGGGAACCCTGGTGACGATGGCTTCAGCCCTAGCAGCAGCCGCATACCCGTCTTACATAGCTTCGAAAGTTGCCACGCCCTCGCTTGAGAGGAGATGGAAGTTTAAGACTAAACCTAAGGGAAACGAGTGGGATATTCCTCTGCTAATAAGCGTTTCAACAATCGAGGAGGGGAGGGGGCTCTTAGCATATTTACACGAGTATTTTGCGGGTGCGGGAGCCGTGAAAGAGGGTGTTCACATGGTTAAGGAGCTGCAGCCGCCGAACTACGAGGACCTATCGTTAAGCTTGACAGTCAGCCTCTCGCCGTTCGAAGTAGGTGTTTCTCAACGGGTTGATATTGCTGCAAGGCTAAACGAGGAGGTGAAGAGATACGATGTTATACTCCACCTGGAGAGGCTTACAGGGCCGCAGAGCACGTGGGTAACCTCCAACTACAGGTTCGTAAACGAGTTGAGGAAGCAGCTAATAATGTGGGGATCCTTCTCCGCGGCTGAGAAAGCAGGTTACATATCTATGGCAAAAGCCTAGTATAAGTATACTCCTCTATTTTCTTAAGCAGGTTGAAAACTGTGAGGAATGCTCTCCGGATCCCGCCTGCTGACTGAACACCATACAGCATGTGCATCCTCACGATCCATGATATGGATTGAGGCGACTCCATGTATTTTTTAACCAAGCTGCTGATAATCGGCCCTCTATCTGAAGTCATCAGATATGTTTCAAAAAGTTCAACCGGTATGAGAGATGGGAAGATTTCTATCAAGTCTCCTCCCCCCTGCTTAACTAATTCCTCAACATCCCTGCTTCTAATGACCTGCATCAGACCCTCTTCCTCGAGCATGGTTATCCCTGGTAGGGATGCGAGTCCACTCCACCTTCTAGCCTTCAGGCTTCTGCTTAAAAACCCTTTCAACTCCAGTTCCACTGATTCTGAAAGCATTCTTCTTAAAAGCTGGGGCCTATCCTGGTTTTTAAGCCTGTCTTCAGGGATTTCAAGTACGCCGACCATTTCGAACTTCCTGTCGAAGCTGAGCTGCATCCTTCTTACGAGAATAATTAGCCTTGTTTGCGGGTTTTCAAGCGGCTTGGCAACCAAGTTTCCCCTACCGGTTTCCTCGAAAAAGACTTCATACTGTTCAAGCGCCTTCTTCACACTCTGGACCCAAGACATTACCTCTACCGGTTTTTTTTATTAAATAAACCTTACTTCTAATTTTTGGAAGGAGAAACGGGTTTTCGCGTAAACAGGAATGGGTTTATAAACCCATTTTAGCGGTTTTACGCATGAATCTTAAAACAAATTTTACATGCGTAAAGTTTAAATTTTGCGAATGTATAGCATAACCGAAGGTGAAAACATTATGGCTACGGAAGTGGAGCTTAGAACAGGTTTAACGCCAAAATCACTCGCCGTCTCAATTCCTCTTGCAATATTCTTCGCATACATGTCGGTGGTGGTAGGCCTATATACCGATAAACCTGCCACATTCGGAACCTTCATCCTACCCATGGTGTACTTAGTTGTGATATTTGAACTTCTTGGGAGAGCCAACCCTAAGATGAGGCTGACGCCACAGGAATTCGTGTTCGTGTTCTCAATCGTCTCATTCCTAGGGATGCACTCATACCTTACGATGCACGCTGCAGCCCACAATAATCCTTTAAGTATGACTGTGTACGGTGCTCTTAGCGACTATGAGGCTTTATCGATAGATGCTTTGAGAGAATACTGGAGCAGGGCTGTCCCCGCAGTCATAATTGCTCCTGAGCCGATACGCTTCGAAATCGCTACGATGCTGATGAGCGGTAAAGCACCTGGGCAGGCTGTTCCATGGGGCTACGTAACTAACGCCATAGTATACTGGGGCCTAGTCTACATGTTCTACGCTTTCATAAGCATATTCGTCACATTCGTCTTCGGCAGGGTCTGGGTGGAGGAGGAGAGGCTAATCTTCCCATTAGCAGTTCCATCTCTCTACCTCTTCAGGGAAGCAGGGGAGGTTGAACCGGCCACCAATAAATCCAGACTATTCAACTTCAAGGTTCCGACGACAAAGGTTTTCTGGGGCATGTTCATAATAGGCATGATAAGCGGGATACAGCCTTTAATAGTTGAGCTCTGGCCGGAGTTCCCAGCAGCCGCATGGTGGGGTGAGCAGAACGTGGCACTGCCCTTCCTTGCTGCACTCTGGCCGGGAATCTATGCTTCAGCAATATTCTTCGTACCTCAGATAGCTGTGGGGCTAGTCATGCCTAACGATGCTCTGATAACCCTGATACTAGGCTGGATCATCTTCGGCGTTCTCTACCAGGGCATAGGCGTGAGCATGGGTATTGTTGCATACCAGGCTGGGATGGAGTACGTGTGGCCTTGGGAGGCATATCCGGGTCAGTGGATGCCTTTCCCATATAGGATGGTTGCTTCAACCGGCGTTGGCCTAGGGATAGCGATATGGTGCCTCTTCACCCAGAGGAAGAGGTTTGCAAGCGTCTTCTCAGCCCTCTGGAAGGGAGGGGAGGAGAGAGGCCTATCCATGAGAACGATTCCACTACTCCTACTGATAGGCGCGTTCGGATGGTACGCTCTAATGCTGATCGAGGGAGCAGACCCGTTGATCGCTTTGCTCGTGCCACTCTGGGCCCTGCTCTTCCACGTGGTTTATGCCAGAGTATACGCAGAGGTCTTCTGGCATGTCGGAACAGGCTGGGGTACCGGCCCCGCCGTCTGGGATCCAACCTACTTAGTAGGGTCAGCCCTAAGAGGATGGCCCGCACCCGCCGCCGTAACCTGGGGCACGCCCATGACTGACCCAGCCTGGTTCACAATAGCCAGGCACATGGCGAACGCTGGCCACTGGAACGTGTCCTTCGGCCCACTGTCAGCAGGGTTCCAAGTAACGCTGTACAAGCTTGCCTACGAGCTCCGGATGAGGATGAGGGACTTCCTAATAGCATTATTCATCGGCATGGTTGTGCTGCTGTTCGTGTTCGTTCCGCTGAACACCTACTTCATATTAAACACGCAGGGCGGTGTCAACCAGTTGGGCGACCGTGTGTTCACATGGTGGCCATGGGTAGCTGCAGGATACTACCACAGAGGCAGGTGGGCTGGGCCCGCGGAGCTAACAGTAGAGTATTCCCTTGGAATATGCTACGGTTTCGGAATACTTCTGTCACTAGTGCTCTACATCTTGAAGCTTAAGGTGCCGTTATTCTGGTTCATAAACGTTCCAGCCCTCTACATATCCATGACCATACCCACATACATGTGGTTGACCTCGCTGATAGCGTTAATAATAAAATTCGTAGTCATCAGGACCATTGGAATAAAGAGGTATGAGGAGTACGCTATGCCCATAGTCGCGGGATGGATCCTGGGCTTCGGCGCCATGTGGCTACCGGCAGCACTGTTAAACCTTGGAGTAGTATTCCCGAAGATGCAAACCCTGTTCCAACCGTAAAAACCATTTTTTCATCTTTTTCATAATCATTTTCTATCCTAATTGGTTTCAAACTGACGCAAAGCTTTTAAAAATGGATGCGTAAATCCAGTTGATGAAGCCGAGTTTTAAGATACTGTGCTCGCTTCTCGTAATAATGCTGGTAATACTAGTGTTTCTATCCTACAACTTGTCCGCCTGCTTGCAGTCGGCTAGGGAGCTTAACCGTCAGCTCGCCGAATACGGTGAAAGCTTCAAAAACTTGGCAAGCCTTATATCAAGCCTATCCTATGATGCTTACGGTGGGGCGTTGCGCGTTAAAGGTGCGGCTACAGGCTTCTTCCACGTTGAGAAGATTAATGGTACCTGGTGGCTTATAGATCCTGAGGGAAACTGCTTCATATCTAAAGGGGTGAATCACGTTAGCTTCGACGCGGACTATTCTCCTTCACTGGGCTACAGTCCGTACAACAAGGCTGTTCTGAAAAAGTATGGGGGCGTCGAGCCTTGGGCGAAAGCCACTGTGGAAAGGCTGCGCAGCTACGGTTTCAACACGATCGGCGCCTGGTCAAGCAGAGAGCTCTTCGAGCTTGAAATCCCGTACACTGTAATACTCGACGTTGCCGCGTCAGCCGGCTCAGAATGGTTGAGGGGAAGCGTTGTAGACTATTTTTCAGAGCGGTTTGAGAAAGTGGCTGAAGAGGTTGCTGAGAAGATGTGCGCCCCTAGGAGGGATGACCCGTGGCTCCTGGGTTATTTCACTGACAACGAGCTGAGGTGGGGGCCAGACTGGAGGTCTTCCAAGCATCTTTTCGATGACTATCTTGCTCTTGAAAAGGATGCTCCGGGTAAAAGGGTGCTTATCCAGTATTTATGGGAGAAGTATGGGAGTATAAGCGAGCTTAACGCTAAATGGGGGACAAGCTTCAGCTCCTTCGAGGATATTCTGAACATCTACGAGCCTCCTGACAGGGCCTCCTTGGATTCTGACAGGCTGGGCTTCCTGGAGCTTGTTTCGAAAAGGTATTTCAAGGTTTGCCACGACGCTATAAGAAAGCATGATCCCAACCACCTCATCCTTGGATGCAGGTTTGCTTTCAGGCCGCCAGACGAGGTTTTGAAAGGGTGCGTCGGATACGTGGATGTTGTTTCAGTCAACAACTACGGGTGGGAGCCCCCCTTGGAGGACTTGAGGGCTATAAACCGTCTTACAGGTCTTCCAGTGATGATTACCGAGTTCTCGTTTAAGGCGAGGGACTCAGGCTTGCCTAACACTAGGGGTGCTGGAACACCTTTGGCGACTCAAGTGGATAGGGCTGAGCGCTTCGAAAACTATGTCAGAAAAATCTTATCCGAGCCCTACGTGGTTGGCTACCACTGGTTCCAGTATTCTGATCAGCCTGCGCAGGGGAGGTTTGACGGGGAGAACAGTAACTTCGGCCTTGTCAACATTGAGGATGAGCCCTGGGTGATTCTGGTTACCAGGGTTACGACGGTTAATCTTAAAGCTGAGCTTATTCACGCAGAGTTGACAGTTGAGAAAGGCGCACAATAGTAGTGCACTACATAATCTTCCTGTTCAAAAGCTCGGTGTTCTTTTTCCGGAAAAATTTACTGCAGCAACCTGAAGAACTCTTCTATCCCTTCCCAAATAAATTCTTCATCCAAAGTCCCGAGTGGTGTTTCCGTTTCAATTATTCTCCTCGGTATCCTCAAATATCTATGGCTGAAACCCTCTCTAGCTTTAAACGCGTTTTTACTCTTAAGAGTTTCAACCCCTATTCTGCTCAAGTCTTCAAGAGAGATATCGGGATTAAACCCTACGGTCTTCAGGGATTCGAGCACGATTTCAGGCTTGTAGACCCCCCTTGCGAAGAAGCATACGACTAGGCTGGATAAGACTTGACGCCAAGACTCCTCTTTAAACAGTGACTCGGCAATCTGCCTCGGCGTCATCCTGATTCCCGTCTTAGCATTATCCTCATCCATGCTGTATCCCGCACTATCCAGATGACTATGCCTAGCACCGGTTAGAAAAGTAAGGTGTGCAGCCGGCCCAGTATGGTAGCCCGGCATCTCGTTACCCCCGAGGGACAGTGCAAAACCTATTCCCCCGTGTTTCAACCCAGCCTTCTCAACACCCTTCGCCAAGGTTGAGTAGAACTCGTTCGGCTGGGACACGATCCTCCTCACAGCCTCCCGGTAGGCTTCCCCATCGCCCCATTTAAGCTCCAGCCCCATTGTCTCCACGCTTGTGACAAGGCTTTTCTCATAGGCTTCAGTAGCCCAAGCTAACACGACACCCGTGCTTATCGCGTCAAGCCCCTGAGTCTCAACCTCGTCAATAAGCTTTAACAGCCTATCAGTCTCGGTTAATCCCAGCATGGAGCCCAAAGAGTATATGGGCTCGTAATCATAAGGAACCATGGTTGTCTTGTAGAAATAAGGCTCATCCTCGTAAGGCTCCCTGAGCGCTGCCAAATGTATGCAGGCCACTGGGCAATGGGAGCAGGAGACCCTCCTGCCCAAGTGTTTCTCAGCAAGATTCTCGCCTGAGATGTTTTCAGCATTCTTCAGGCTTGTCTGCTGAAGGTTTAACGAGGGAAGCGCTTTAAGCTCGTTCAGGGGGATAACGTTGGAGGATGTTCCAATATCGTGGTACTTCTTCATCAGCTGTGATTTAACGATCAGCTGAAGAATCTTGTCGTAAAGGATCCTGTATTCCCGAGGGTTTTTAACCTTCACCGAGTGTTTTCCAGATATCATTATCGCCTTAAGCTTCTTGCTGCCGAAGACTGCTCCGAGGCCAAGCCTGCCGAAGTGACGGTAGGTTTCTACAACCACGCTCGCGTATGAAACCATTTTCTCACCTGCCCTGCCTATTCTCATGATTGTCCTTAACCCTGCTTCAGACTCCAGTTCCCTAACTATCCTTCCCACGGTGTAGCTGCTTTCAATCCCCCATATTCCGGAAGCATCTCTGAAAAACACGTCGCCACCGTAGACGGCGAGGTAAACAGGGGTTTCACTAGCCCCCTTAACCACTATCGCCCCATACCCTGCCATTCTGATCGCAGCGGCGCTTCTTCCACCAGCATGGCTCTCGCCAAGGTTGCCGGTTAAAGGAGACTTGAACATGGCGACTGTTTTAGAAGCCATTGGGAAGAGGCTTGTCAGGGGGCCGACTGCGAGTATGATTGGGTTCTCAGGGCCAAACGGGTCTGCCTTCTCTGGACACTCCTCCATCAGAAGCCTTATGGCGACGCCTGTTCCACCTATGTGTTTCTCAAACAGTTCTGGTCTGCTTCTAACGTGGAATCTCCTCTTTGAAAGGTCTATGTAAAGGATTTTATCCAGCGTCATTCTACTCAGCCTCCTTCAACCCTATTACCCTGTAGGGACAGTAATTGGTGCAGTAGCCGCAGTGGACGCATATGTTAGGCTTATTCGCCTCATTGTCCCAGAAGACTGCTTTAAGCGGGCATGCGTCAACACATCTTCCGCATCCTATGCATTTCGAAGGGTTAAGCGTAACCCCGCCGCCCTTCCTTAAGGATAGTGCGTTCGTCACGCAAACCTTCATGCACGGCGGGTCTTGGCAGGCCCTGCACACGATGACTGTGAAACCCCTCTCCACTCCTCCGATCGACTTTACTCTTATTGCTGACTTGGCGAACCCTCCTTCGCCGAACCTTCTTGAGCATGCAAACATGCATAACTGGCATCCCACACATTTATCAATATCCAGGACTTTCAACTTTCTAGCCACTGTCACTCCATCCAATAGTCGCTTTTTCCGCCTTAAATAATTTTAATTTTAACATTCTAAAGCGGACAACCCTTTTGACCCCTAAGCGCGTGCCATGTAGATGGTTTGAAAACATAAATATTGGAGAATAATGGCATGATTGGTAAGTAAAGATGGAGGATAAGCCTGTTTACCTTGACCCTTCAGCCCCTGTTGAGCTCAGGGTTAAGGATCTTTTGAAAAGAATGACGCTGGAGGAGAAGCTTGCTCAACTCCAGTCGGTCTGGCCAAGGATTTTCGGAATGACTGCTATTCCACGGGAAAAGCTTGAGGATCTTCTTAAAACAGGCATAGGGGAGTTGACCCGTTTATCAGGAGCCCTAGGGGTTAATCCTGGAGAGGGTGCTAGAATGGCTAACGAGATTCAGAGGCTTCTCGTTGAGAAGACTAGGCTTCACATACCTGCTATTGTTCACGAAGAGTGTTTAACAGGCTTCTTGGCAATGGGGGCTACAGTGTTCCCTCAGGCAATAGGCTTAGCAAGCACTTGGAATCCTGAGCTTGTTGAAAAAGTTGCCTCAGTCATAAGGAGGCAGGTTAGAGCATCAGGAGCCCACCAGGGTCTTGCACCTGTTCTGGATGTTCTCAGAGACCCGAGGTGGGGCAGGACGGAGGAGACTTACGGCGAGGATCCATACCTGGTTGCAAGCATGGGGGTTGCTTACGTCAAGGGTCTTCAAGGAGAGGATTTGAGAAACGGCGTGATAGCGACCGTTAAGCATTTCGCAGCCCACGGTTTTCCAGAAGGCGGGAGGAACTGTGCCCCGGTTCATGCAACTCCTAGGGAGCTAAGGGAGGTTTTCCTTTTTCCTTTCGAGGCCGCTGTTAAGGTTGCAGGCGTCTTCTCAGTGATGAATGCTTACCATGAGATAGACGGGGTTCCCTGCGCCTGCTCGAGAACCCTCCTCACAGATATCCTTAGGGGCGAATGGGGCTTCCAAGGGCTTGTGGTTTCAGACTATTTCGCCATTAGGATGCTTGAAAACTTTCACAATACTGCTATAGACGCTAAGGATGCTGCAGTCCAGGCGATTCAAGCAGGGATAGATGTCGAGCTTCCCCATGTAGACTGCTACGGGGCGCCCCTTCTGGAGGCTGTTAGAGAGGGCAGGGTTTCCGAGGGTGTTGTCGACCTGGCTGTCTCAAGGGTTTTAAGAGCCAAGTTTCTACTAGGCTTGTTCGAAAACCCTTATGTCAACCCGGAGGAGGCTAAAAGCCAGTTTGACAGGGATGAGGATAGGGCTCTCGCCCAAAGAGCTGCTAGGGAGTCTATAGTCCTCCTGAAAAACAATGGGGTTCTCCCAATCCGGGAGACGGTTAAGTCGATAGCAGTCATAGGGCCGAATGCCGACAGCAAGAGGAATCTACACGGCGACTACAGTTTCACGGCTCACATGGATATGGCTAACCAGCCACCCGGCTACGAGGAGGTTTTCAAGGAGGGTGCTGTGAGGACAGTCAGCATTCTTGAGGGCGTCAGAAACAGGGCTCCTGGAAAAATATTGATAAATTACGCTAAGGGCTGCGACGTCACTGAGGAGTCTAGAGAAGGATTCGGTGAAGCTGTTAAAACAGCCCTGGAATCAGACGTCGTTATAGCTGTGATGGGTGAAAAATCCGGAATGTTTGAAAGAGGTGTCTCCGGCGAGGGGTGTGACAGGTTTTCCCTAGGGCTGCCCGGGGTTCAGGAGGACTTAATGAGGGAACTCTGCAAAACTGGTAAGCCGGTTATACTGGTGCTTGTTAACGGCAGGCCTCTTTCCCTCGGCTGGATGGTTGAAAAGTGTTCAGCGATACTTGAAGCATGGTACCCTGGTGAAGAAGGGGGGAACGCTGTCGCAGACGTGCTCTTCGGATACTATAACCCCGGGGGGAGGCTTCCGCTGTCTTTTCCGAAGAACGCTGGCCAGATTCCGCTGGACTATAACAGGAAGCCTTCGTCGTTCAGGAATTACGTTGGCATGGATGCTAAGCCGGAATTCCCCTTCGGCCATGGTTTAAGCTACACGGTCTTCGAATACGGTTCCCTCGAGATTGAGCCGCAGGAAACCAGTTCCACGGGAAGTGTTAAGATACGTTTCAGGCTGAGGAATACTGGCGACCGGAGGGGTGACGAGGTTGTTCAGCTTTACGTGAGGGACCGGGTGTCAAGTGTCACCAGGCCGGTGATGGAGCTTAAGGGTTTCAAAAGGCTGAGTCTTGATCCTGGGGAGACTAAGACTGTTGAGTTCACGCTTTCCACTGAGCAGCTTGCCTTCTACGATGAGCACATGAGGCTGATGGTTGAGCCAGGTGTCTTCGAAGTCTTTATCGGCAGTTCTTCCGAAGACATAAGGCTTAGAGGCAGTTTCAAGGTTACGGGTGAAGCTAGAACCATAGGCTTTAGAACAGTATTCTTCAGCAGCGTTCAGGTGAAATAAAGGTTCTTTCAAAGCTTTCTGTCGGGGACAGTGTGAGAAAGAATAATAAGGCTTAAAACTGTTTTTCAAGCAGGATGGCTGAGGAGCAGTTCTTCCAGATGTTCCTAAGCGGGTTGCGTGAATCAATAAGCAGGCTGAGCCTGCTAAGCTTCAACTCGTCGCCTTTCAAGGCTTCCTATCTTTCGAAATGGTGCCCCTATGATGAAACCTGTGAGCCTGATGGAGCCGTGGCTGCTTGCGATGGGAGCATCAGCGAATCCAGCTTCTCCGGAGGCCTGGTTATCTGGGTTGCTAGATCCGTGGCACATATTTACTCGAGGGGGGGCGAGCCGATAAGCCTGCTGGAGGCTGAGGTGGAAGCGGGCTATAGGCTTCAAGGCAGAGGGCTGTTTCTAAGGGCCCTGGAGCTTAGGACGCTGAGGCGGGCTTTAGAAAAGGCTTCCCGGCTGCATGGGAGGGTTCTCGGTATTTTCGACGGAAACCTCTACCTGACTTTTCTACATCACAGGGACCGTTTAAGGGTTTTTTCAAGGGTTTTTGAGAATTACGTTAGGGAGCTGACCCTTCTCCTGAAGCTTGTTGACGATGGGAGGATGGCCATAGGTATTTCGAAGGACAGTGACATTAGTTATCTCAGGGCTAAGATAATGATTGATATTCTGCACAGCCTAGACTCTGAGCTTGCTGCTGAAGCAAGGGGGAGAAGCCTAAGGAGGATTAGAGAGGTTTTAGGCGAGAAGATTAAGGGATTGCCTCCAGACTCAATTTTGAAAACCTGTTTTGAAGAGTTGGAGCAGGATTTTTCAGATGAAGGGGTTTATAGCCAGATAGCTCCCAGCCCAGGGTTCACGAAGCCGCTTCTTCTAGCGCCGCAGACGATTTTCCTAACCGGGGAGGCTAAGTCAACCAGCTGGTGGGACTCAGGGTTCAGGGCGCGTCTAAAGCGGGATGAGGAATTAAAAGGGGTTCTCGGGGCGCTTGACGACTATTTTTCAAATCCTCCGGTAGCGTTAACATACTGGATGCCGGGTATGGGCTCCAAGGTGTACAGGGTCGACGTGCCTTCAAGCATTCTAGGATACAGTGGCGCCGGTGGAAGCCTTTCTGGAGACTTTTTCATGGACGATTCGGGTGTTGAAAAGGCAAAAAAGATATTCTGCGTGTTAAACAGGCTGCAACACGAGCCTCATGTTGTGCACCCGCTTGCTGAAGTAGACTCTATTGCTAGGCTTAGTAGGAGCATCTACAAGGATGCTTACGAGCCGGTTGTTGTCGAAGAGTTGAGTAGGAGAGGTTTTAAAGCAAGCCCTAGGAGGAGAAGCCTTAGGGATGCTGTGTTGAGGGGATACTGATGGAGCCGCTTGGAAGAGTGATAGAGGAGTCCACCCCGTACGGTTTCGTTTTTAAAACAGGTATAGATAATCCAGTAGCTCTCCACGACTATGTTTTCATTGAGGTGAATAATTTTGACGATGGGAGGCTGGAGAAGGTTAGGGTTTTAGCAGAGATCGTTGGCCTGGCTTCTAAAAACCCTCTTGCGACGGAGAGGCTGGCCGCTGAGCAACAGGTGTCACCGTATTCATACAGGCTGGTTTCAACAGAGGTAGTGGGGTTTCTTAAGGATGGGCGGATCATGAGGCCGAAGGTTGCTCCAGACCCTAACACACCTGTCTACAGGGCTGACGACGAGCTTCTTCAAACATTCTTCTCAGGGGTAAAGAGAAGGATACCCGTGTACGTAGCGATGCTCCTCAACAGGCCCATGGTTAAGGTTCCTATACACCTTCAGGACCTTCAATTCCATTTAGGCGTTTTCGCAGCTACTAGAGCGGGGAAATCATATTTCGCCGGCAGGTTGATCGAGGAGGTTCTTGTGAACACGCCTTTCCCAGTAGTCGTCATAGATATTCATGCGGACTACGTGATGATGGATAGGCTGGTTAAAAACGGTAGGCATGGCGACTTCAACATCATTGTCTACTGTCCTCCTGGCGCTCCAAAAGTAGGCGGAGTGACTGCTGAGCAGAGGGAGCTTCAACTAAGTCCTGAGCAGTTGACATACGAGGCTGTAATCGCGCTTCTTGGAACTACTCTCGGGGAGAGGCAGAAAATAGTTCTGAGAAACATCTTGAGGAGGCTTAAATCGGAGAGACGGCCTTTTGGGCTTGGGGACATAACCGAGTTAATCAGGAGCAAGCTGGAGGAAACCGATAGTGATGGTAAGCCGGTGCTTAAGGGGGAGGATAGAGCCAGGTATGAGAGTCTTCTCGCTAGGCTGGAAGACCTGGGGGAAGAGGTCTCGCTACCACCGACTGGGATGAGTATCTCCGAGTTGCTGGCTCCGAAGACGCTGAGCGTCATCTGTCTAAACGGGTTGCGTTCAAGAGTTCAAGACGCGTACGCTAGTATAATTGTAGACACCTTGTTCAGACACCAGGTTTCAAGTAAGAGCGACGAGAAGAACTTTACTCCTGTCTTTCTCTTCATCGAAGAGGCTCATCGTATAGCTTCTGAGAAGAGCGGGGGTTATGCTGTCAGAACCATATCCACAGCCATAAGGGAGGGTGCCAAGTTTGGGCTCTTCATAACTCTGATAAGCCAGCGTCCGAGAAACATAGACCCAGACATATTGAGCAACGTCGGTAACTACGCGGTGATGAGAATAACCAACCAGCAGGATCAGAGCGTCATAGAGAATGCTAGTGAAAGCTTTTACCATAGGCTTATAGAGGACCTTCCTGGGCTAAACCAGGGGGAGGCTGTGCTCGTCGGGCCTTTCGTGCCTCTTCCGGCTCACGTGAAGACCCTGGACAGGAGGACAGTTCATCATGGTGTAACGCCTGAGCTCAGCAATATCATGGAAAGGATTAATGAGCAGCTTAGGCGAAGGGAAACGGGCAAATGGTGAGATATGATGAAGATAGGGGTTTTTGCCGACACCCATATAGGTAGAAACATACCTAGAGAGGTCGGCGAGCTCAGGAGAAACGCTTATCGTCACGCCTTCACTCAGGCCATTAATATTTTCATAAAGGAAAAAGTGGAATGCGTGATCCATGCGGGAGACCTCTTTGAGAAACGCAGCATGATATCTGAGGACAGCGTTTTCGTCAAGGAGGAGTTGCAGCGCCTAGTCAACTCTATTCGCGTGGAACACGGTGGAGAAGTATCCGTATTCCTCATTAGGGGGAACCATGACGGTGCTCTTGAAGACAATGCTCTAGACTTCGTTAAGCATCCTCTCGCAAAATATCTTAAGGTAGTGGGTGAGGCCACGATAAGGGGTGGGGAGGAATCCTATTTTTTCAAAGGCATCCGGTTAATAGGACTGCCTTACCATCCGTACATTTCACGTGTTTTCAGGAATGTGAAGAATATGATCCGAAGAGGGTTTAAGATGGAAGGAGAGCTTAAGGTTCTCGCAGTACACAACTTTATTCAAGGGTATCACGAGATTCCTCCAGGAGTCCCCCCGCATAACTATCTTACAGTAAGGGATTTCGATGAGCTTGGAGTCAATATCGTTTTAGCCGGCCACTATCATGGAAAGGTTAAACCGGTGGAGAGTAACGGGACGCTTTTCCTAACGCCTGGTGCAACTGAGGCAGTCGACCTGTCTGACGAAGGCTCCTTCGGAGTCTACGTGTTGGACGGTAGACAAGTAAAGTTCCTGCCGATAAAGCCTCTGCATGAAATACGCAACGTTAAAGTGGATTCAAAAGGCGCTGTGAAACCCTGTGAATGGTTCATTGAACAATCTGTTCGCGAGATAGATGCTTACTACTCCGATCTTCAAGCTAGAGGTATTGACGGAATACTGCGCCTAGTTTTAAGCGGATACGCTGATAATGATCCGCACACCATAGACAGGTCTCTCCGGAAGGAGGTTGCGAAGAAAACCGTCTCAACCAGGTTGCTGCATGTTGAATTGGTTAACCGTGTTGAAGACGTTAAGCAGAGAGCAGTCTTTTCTAGGCTTGGCAGCGGACTCGACTATGCGATGGAGATTTTGAAATCCCTCGGGGAAATGTCGGAGGAAGCGATGAAGATCGTGGAGGAGCTGAGTATGACTCTCGATGAAAAGGCAAGTCAGAGAACGGGGCTTCTCACAGACTCCGATAGGAGCCGTTTCGTAAAACGCTGGGTTCAGATTTTAGAGAAGGCAGGTGGGTGAAATGAGCGGCTTAATCGAAACGCTTAGACTCAGAAACTTGGAGTGTTATAAGAGTGTTCAGCTAGATTTCTCAGCTGGGCTTAACCTTATAAAAGGTAGGAATTCGACAGGTAAAACTACTCTGCTCAACGCGCTGACGTTCGCGCTTTTCGGCGAGGTGCCGGAGGCTAGGCCGAAGCTGCTGGTTTCAAAGCTACCGGGCTCAGGGGAGATGAGTGTCTACGTAAAGTTCAGAAGCCCGGTTAGCGGCAAGGTTGTTGAAGTTGAGAGAAGAGGCGGTTTAGATAGGAACGGGGATTACAGGACAGGGGAACGAATGCTCCGGATTGACGGTAAAAACGTGTCTCTGGGGGGTGAGGAGGACTTGAGGAGCATGATTACTGAGCTTCTCGGAATGAGTTTAAGGAAGTTTATCAACCTGGTCTATATTAGGCAGGGTAGGTTAACCGAGATACTGGAGCCTCAGAGGGAACACATGGACTCAGTAATGGGGATAACGCTGTTAAGAGAGATGCGTGAACAGCTGGATGAGGCAAGGAGAGAGCTGGAGAGGTTTAACGGGAAGGATGCTGCAACCGAGATTCAGAGTCTTGAGGAACGGGTGCCGGAGCTTGATTCAAGCCTGAAACAGATTGACGAGGACATTTGTCAGTTGAATAAGGAGGTTCAGGAGCTTGAAAGCCTTTTGAAGAAGGCTGAATCAACCGAGTTAACCGAGCTTCTCAACTGTATCAAGAAGAGGGAGGGGATTGAGGAGGAGCTGAAGAAGATTTCTTCAAGGAGTCGAGAGCTTCTGGAGCAAGCCGGTGTCTCTTCGATTGAGGAGTTGAATGAGAAAATGAGTTTAAGCGAAAAGGAGCTGGAAGCACTGAAAGCAGCAAGAAATAGTTTGAAGAAGGATCTTGATGCCTCCACGGAGAAATGGTTAAGCGTGAAGAGCCGTGTTGAAAACCTTGCGAAACAAGTAAGGGAGCGTGAGTCTCTTGCTGGAAGCGGGGCTTCTAAATGCCCCACGTGTGGCCAAGACCTGCATCCCGCTGTAATCCAGAGGATTCTGGAGGAGGATCGCGGCTCGTTAGCCAGGGCTAGTCTCGAGGAGGCTGAGGCGAGAAAGGTTTACGAGATGAAAAACGTGGAGTTTCAAAACCTTGTGGAAAAAATAAACGCTGCTGAAGGCGAGCGCTCAAGAATGAAGGCACTGAGAAACCGTCTGAAAGAATATTTGGATTCCGCGGAAGCCCTCGTGAAAATAAGGAGTGAAACCCTAGCTATGGTGAAAGAGAAACTGACAGTCCTCGACCTGCCTTTCACCCCTGAGGATCCTGATCTGAAGCTGAAGCTAGCCCAGCGGCTTCCCCTTCAGCCAGAGGAGTTAGCCAGGAGGAGGGGTGAGCTTGCTGAGAAGAAGAAGATTTTAGAGAGGAAGAAGAGTATGAGGTCGGATATCAGTAGGAAGCTGGAGGACTATAGGAGGCTGCTCAACGAGCTTAAAAGAAGGATGAAGAAGGCTGGCCTCGCGCACAGGCTTTCTCAACTCTTCGACCAGGCTGTTGAAACCAGGAGGAGAGAACTGATAAAACGCATAGAGTTCCGAGCATTAGAGTACTATAGGGCTATGACGGATCAGCATGTTTACGACGCTGTAATCATAAACCCGGAGGACTATTCTGTTTCGGTGCATCCGAAAGGGTTGACGGATCCTATTCCTGCAACCAGAGTCGGAGGAGGGCATCAAACTATTCTAGCTCTAGCCATACGCCTCGCACTCCTCGATGCGTTAAACCTGAATTCACTGCTAATACTTGACGAGCCCACCTACGGTGTTGACTCAGAAAACCTTCCCCAGGTTGCGAGCTACATAGGGGAAGCCTCCAAGCAGCTCTCTCAAATGATACTTGTAACCCACTACAATATTTGTGAGGAAGAGGCTTCAAACATTATAGAAGTAACTGTTCAAGAAGACGGTTCGTCTAAAGCCGAGATTAAAACATAGAGTATGGAATTGCTGTAAAATGTTTGAATGCAGATTTTTCAAAACTTTTTTTTACAGTCGTCTTATTTATTGAAAGGTTCAAGTTTGAAACTCCGATAAGGTAAAGTATAGAAAGCAGTATGCTTATTTAGCCCTGATACTTAGGCGTGCGGTACTCGTATTGGTAATCCTAAAGCTCATCCAGCTTGATCGACTTGTCAGGTAGAATTGCTGTATATTTATTCAATCCAATAGGGTCATCAAGCGAGAAGGGCCCCCGCCAATCGTTATGGGTCGGGGCACCGAAACACTTCTGCCTTAAGGTCGGTTAAATCGTAAATTACTGAAAACAGGGTTCCGAAATAATCGGTGTAGTAATGTCCACAGACCCCTTCATATATTTCCTTTGAAAGTATCTCTGACTGTTTCTCTAATAACGTTGGGCGATGCCTTTTTCAACCGCTCACTAATCAGTTCAAACCTCCTCTTAGAGTTCCTCAGGATCCAATCGCCAGGTACTCCTGATGTTTCACCATCTCCGGCAGGAAATAGTGGCTGGTTGAAACCAAGAATTGTTCTGCTGATCCAGAACCTATTCTTTTAATCGCGTACTCTCCGTCAAAGAACTGTGCTAAAGCCGCGTTGCCATTTCTGTCCGTAACAAGCTAAACCCCCAACCGGCATTTTCTGCAAGCATTCTACTGCCTCGTCTACCGCTATACAATTGTCTAAAAGAGTTCTAACTACCAAGAAGAAGTTGAACCCTCTTCTCACAGGCTCTCTCTTGAAGACGCCGCATCCTGCAAAGGTGACGCACAGCCCGTGTTGATTCATTCCATCATCTCGACCGAGAAGGTATTCCGTGAAACCCATGTGCTTCACCCTTCCCTTGATCCTGACAGTGCATAGGCGGAAATCATTCATCTCGTGATGGTACTCGTAGCTTCTCCCCACATAGATGTGTTTATCACGGGTTGATGAGGACAGAACAGCTATTTGGCTGCAGTTACCGGGCTGATATACCGGGGGATTATAGATTCGGAGTTTTTCAGGCCTGACTCCAAGGTTGTCAGCCAAACCCTGTATCTCGTCAGTAATACCTGGGCAATTTTCCTCGTAGAAAGACTGTAGTTCCTCGAAGCTGCTGAAACCAAGCTTACTTGAGTTAACCTCTGCGGAGAACCATTTTGCCAATTCCGGGCTCTGTCTTTTAAGAACTCTTCCTGCTGCCATCCAACCTCGTAACTAGAACCCTCTAATGCTAAGTGTTGAAAATCCCTTCTTATAATTATATAGTTTTGGTGCAAATCATTCTTCATACGCTCTCAGCACTATTGTGCCTTATAAGGCTTCTAGACGTCTTTAGAAGTAGGTCTAGTCGAACGAGTATCGTTAAGGTAGATTCTAACCCTAAACCACTTCTTCAGACTAAGCTTCTCGATAGGGTTGCGGCGAGTACTGCTATCGTGCTCACATAATCTGGAGCGTGAGATAAAACTTAATATTTCGGATTCTGCTATTAGTTACGGTTGGTTGAGCATGAGGGTGTTGGTGACCTACTACTCTAAAACTGGAAACACGGAAAGTATGGCGAGAGCCGTGGCCGAGGGGGCGAAGGAGGTTAAGGAGGTCATTGCCATGCTTAAGCGGGTTGAGGAAACCTCTTTGGAAGACTTGGTGGAGTCGGACGTTATAATAGTTGGATCCCCAACCTACTACGGGTTGATGGCAGCCCCTGTGAAAAGTCTTTTGGATGAAAGCATTAAGATTCATGGGAAGCTTGAAGGAAAGATTGGTGGTGCCTTTACATCCTCTGGGGGAAGTGCAACAGGGGCTGAAACAACCATCATGTCGATACTGCAAGCCCTGCTCGTCCACGGTATGATTATTCAGGGGGATACGGAGGACAAGCACTATGGGGTTGCCTGCGTTGGGAAGCCTGGTGAAGAAGACTTAGAGCTATGTAGAAGAATGGGTAGGAGGCTGGCGGAGCTGGCTTCACGCCTGGTTAAGGACTAGCTCTACTGGACTTTTTCGCTGCCAGCGTTTCTGCAATTATTCTCGCAACTTCTTCAAGCAGGAGTCTGTCTTCATCATCGAACGCGTTTAGCAGGTCGCTGTCTACATCAATCTCTCCTGCTACTTTCTTCCCAAGGAGTATTGGGACGACGATTTCGGATCTGGTGGACGGGAAGCATTCAATGTATCTTTCCTCCTTGCTGACGTCTGGAACGATTATCGTTTCGCCTTTCTGAGCAGCCAAGCCGCAAACACCCTCCCCCACCCTTATCTTAACGTGGCTCGTCTCCTCGACGCCTGAAAAAGCGCGCAGCACTAGGAACCCGTTTTCCACCATGTATATCCCGACCCAAGCATAGTGTTTTCTAAAACTCCTAAGCTTGTCTACAATCCTCTTTAGGAACTCATCAGTGTCATCGGATGGCAACCCCCTGATGTGCTCGACGATGCTTGGCGTCTCGGTCAATCGACACACCGTTTCCCTAAGGATTTATCTTAGAAGCCTGTTGGCCATTAAGTCCCCAGTTGCTCCTCGGGACATCGTGGATTATTATGTTAAGCCACTCCGGTTTAACCCCTATCTCCTCGAAGGCTCTCGTTATCCCTTTTATAAGCTTCTCCTTCTGCTCCTCTGAACGGCCCTCCCACATTTCAACTATAACCACCGGCATCCTAACCACCATTTAACCCTTATGTGTAGCATCATATTTAGGTTTTAATCAATCGACATGTTTGAAAGCGCGCGCTTGAAATGGGCAGCCGGGTTTATGAAGTTGAATCCGGATGGGTTAGGCAGCTACCTATTTTACTAAGACCGTAAGCGTATAAGTGTATCTGGTTTCACTCCACTCAGCATACGGGAAAAAGGCTTCTAAAACATAGATGCCCTCCTCGTTGAAAGCATAGTTGTATTCGGATTCGATTGTTCCGCCTGCTTTTAAAACACGGTTTTGAATAACCTGTATACATGGTTTTTCAGGATCATGGCCAACCGGGTAGAGCTGGGTTATCCCGCCACTCGGAGCCTGAAGACGTATTTTGAAATCCGGGCTGCATGGCGTTGGGGAAGCATAGGTGAAATCCTCCTGCGCAGGGTTGAAAGCTACCGCAAGTATTTTCAACGTTTCACCCTTGTCGACAACCAGCCTATCTGTCTTCAAATAGAAAACTATTTTCGAGGATCCTGATGCGAAACTGTTCAATTCGCGTAGCAGGCTGGCAAGGTAGTAGAGTTCTCCAGGCAGTTCTCCGCCAACATCCGTCCAATAATAGGTTACTGTCCTCCCATTGCTGTAAATAATCAGGTTGTAAATGAAATAGTCTGCCCCACTTCCAGGCTCAAGTTTAAAGCCATCCGGGTACGCTTCGAGAAGAGTTTTCATCCTGCGCAGCAATTCGTCGTTTGTTGAAATCGATATTACTGAGGAGCCGCTTTTGTTCCTAGCAAGGTCTTCGAAGATGATGGTCCCGTTAGAATAGTACCCGTATTTTTCATGCTTGGCCCAAAAACCGCCTGAAACCGTTAATTCCATCATTTTCTCAGGCTTTCTTTGAAAAGCGATTATAATGACTGTTGCAGCAGCCAGCATCACCAGCACCCCTACAAAAACTTTCAGTTTCAACCCGTTCATAATGCTTACCCAACTAGCCTAGGGGTATATAATGCTATTTTTTAGAACAATACTCGTTAGGAGTGAACCGGCTAAAGACTTATTTTCCATCATCTGATCGGAAATATTCGAAATGTCCAGCCGGAAACAAAGGGAGAAGCTTCTCTCCGCTTTAGAAGGATTAACTAAGACCGTTGTGTTGGAGACTGACGTGGGTTCAGCAATAGTTACACAGTACGGTGCCAGAATACTTGGCGTATTCGTCGGCAATAGGCAAAACCCCTTCTGGGTTTCGAAGAATCTGCCGGGAGTAATAAGCGGTGGGGAATGGAACATCGGGGGGAACAGGCTTTGGGTTTCTCCTGAGAGAAGATTCTACTATCGAAGGCCTGACGGCTTCGAAGAGTGGCTGTGCCAGTCTTCACTCGACCCGGGAGGCTGGTCAATCGTTAGCTCCAGTGGGAAAAGCGTAAATCTCGACGGGGACGCGGAGCTAGAGGACTTCGCGAGCCAAACCAAGATCTACCTATCCTTTTCAAGGCAAATATCGATCCGTGGCGAAAGCGTTAGGAAGGGTTTGGAGTATGTGGGGCTTAGGGTCAGGGATGCTATGGCGGCTAGGGGGGAGGTGAAAAACGGGGTAAACCTTTGGTCTTTAACACAGGTGCGTCCCGGGGAGAGTAGGAGTGGCACAATAATTGTTCCTACGCGCAGAGGCGCTAAGCCCATACACTACTTCGGGAAAATACCGGGAGACAGGCTAAGGGTCTCCAGCAACCATGTTTCGTTTAAGATAGATGGTGCCGCCATCTATAAGCTGGGCATAGCTCCGGAGGATATTCCTCAGCCAGGCTGCTCGAGAATACTGTATTATGCGGAGCACGGGAAGAATGAGGTTTTCCTCATATCCATGAGGACCATGATGGCTCCGGTTAGCCAGGAGGAGTGTCTCGACGTGGCGAAGGCCGACCCAGTTGGTCCGAAGGGATGTGTTCAGTCCTACAATTCTGGCTCAGACCTGTGTTTCGGGGAGATCGAGCTTCACTTTAAGCCGGCTGCTAGAGTCAAGGATTTCCTCGTATCATACGCTGATTACGATATAGAGGTTTTCGCGGGGAAGCGTGGGGAGGTATTAAGGCTTCTGAAGAGGATTGTTCCTAAGCCTTTTCTTTTTTGAAGCCTATATTCCTCTTTAAACGTTGAAATCCACCACTCTATATCTTAATTCTCCTCCATCAGCCCAGCATACGAGTAAATTATTGTTTTTCAACGGAACCCAGTTTCCCCTCACTGTTTTCTCAGACGCGACTACAAGGTGATCGGTGTTAATTTTGAAACGCATCTCGTACACTGGTGCATCTCCATAGCACGTTGATGGACCAAGATTATACAGGTATCTCGTGAAGGCGTAGAGCTTGCTGCCATCTGAGAGTATTGTGTTCAAACTCGTGAACGGGGCCTCAAACCTGCTGACCTTCTCCTCTGCAAATATTTCCCTAAGTGTCTGCTCCACCTTTCTGAAGGCAGTTATCACATCACCCTCTTTTTCGATAAGGCTGAGTAGCAGGTAGAAGTATACCTCACTATCGTTTCGCCCTTTTATTAGACTCGCATAGGGGCCTAGCCTCCTTGAAACCTCGTCAGGAATATTGATCGTACCGTTATGCGCGAAAACATATTTTGAATGGTTGAAAGGCTGAGAGTTTTCAAGCGATATGAGCATTTCTGGCGCCAGCCCCTTTGGGTTGCTTGCTTTTCTCACGTGCGCGATGATTATCCTACCCTTGGCAGCTTTAGCGGCCTTCTCAAACTCTTCTCTATCCTCGTAAACAGGCTTATCGCTTTTGAAGACTATTGGGCTGCTCCCTCTAGGGTAGAAGCCTATGCCCCAGCCGTCTGACTGCCTGCCTTTAAATGCTTGGGTGAAGAGGGAACACTCCGAGTTTAAAAGATGATGCTCAATACTGCGGTTTTCAGTGAAAATTGCCCCGAGGAGCCTGCACATGGCTCATTCTCCAACAATAGGTGTTTTTAGCTTTTCCGAATCAACATTTGCCGGAGGTCTTACATGGAGCTCCCTGCTGTGAAGAATTTTAAGAGCTCTTTTTCTCGGCTGTTTTAATATTCATATTCTGGATTTTCTCTTTTTTAATCAATTCCCGTCTTTCCCTTTAATGCACGCTAAATATGTGAGCTACGTAACCCCCACCGGAGGCCATTCTCGCCGCCAAGATATCTTTAGACGTTACCTCAAACCTTTTCTCGCAAACCCTATCCGGGAAATCATCAGCTTCCGGAGCATCTTCAAAAACGTGAGCCACATACTTTCCATCTCCCAGGAATCCCAACGGTATTTTTATTTCCCTAGGCTCCCAGTTCGTCATGCTTCCTACGAACCAGTCTGAACCATGTTTTCTCACGATGGTTATGTATTCCCCAACCTCGCCGTTTAAAAACCTAGTTTCATCCCACGTTGTTGGAACTATCCTTAGAAAATCTAGGCCGGGCTGCCCCCGGTAATTGTAGGGTGAGTCACAAACGACTTGCAGCGGGCTCTCATAGACAACGAACATAGCAAGCTGGTGACATCTCGTACCCATTACGAACGGGCCCTTGTCCTGAGGTCTAAAAGTCGCCTTGGTCGTATGACGAAAACCTCCTGGTGTAAAGTCCATGGGTCCAGCAAGCATCCTCGTGAAGGGTATTGTCACGCTGTGTTCTGGGGAAACCAGCGAACTCCATTTGTTATACTCGTTGCCTAGAACTCCCTCACGGGTTATTAGGTTCGGATAGGTTCTTTGTAAACCATCCGGCTTGTAAGCCCCGTGGAATTCTACGAGAAGACGGTGTTCAGCGGCCTTCTTAACAACCCTATGGTAGAAGTTAACCATCTCCTGGTCGTCGCGGTCCATATAGTCTATTTTGACTCCTGCAATTCCCCATTTCTCGTAAAGCTGGAAGGCTTCGTCAATCTTTCTCTCAACATCCCTCCAGTCAAGCCAGACTATAATCTTAACATTCTTCTCGTCGGCAAACCTGATGATCTCGTGAATATTCAGCCCAGGAATAGGCTTAGTGACATCAGCCTCCGGCTTGTTAGGTTCCCCATACCAGCCAACGTCGACAACCATGTATCCGAAACCCATTTCAGCTGCAAACTCGATAAAGTACTTCATGGTCTCAGTGTTCATGCCGACTTTAAACTTCGCGTCAGGAATATATCCTCCGCACCACCAGTTCCAAGCAGCCTTACCCGGCTTTAGCCAAGACGTGTCTCTGATTACACATGGCTCGTTAAGATTCAGTATTATGTTCGACTCAATCAGGTCTCCAGGCCTCTGCCCTATCATGATGACTCTCCACGGCGAGTGATGGGGGGTTGTGGAGCTGACCAGCACCCCGAGCTCGTCGAGCCTAGGGGCGAGGGTTGAAACAAGAGCATAAGGGTTAACGCCTGTCCCAGTAAGATACATTCCGGCCCAGTCTGTTATGTTTGCTTCAGTAATCGCAACCCATCTGGATTCGTCAACTTTAATAAGCAGGGGTAGCCCTATTGTTGAAGAAGGTGTTATTTGCCCAAGGCTCTTCTTCTCGAATATGCCTTCCTGGGGCGAGATATACGATCCATAGTCGGCTGCCCAAACGGTATGGTTTGACGCGAAGTGGAACTCTGAGCGCTCATTAGTCAGCTTGAAACTCTTCATCTTAGGTTGCCTCGGGAGAAAATAGCGGAATGCGACGCCGTCATTGTATGCGCGGAAAAAAAGCTCCAGCCTCCTGCCTGGCTCCTCTTCCTCCTTAAGCCAAAGGTGTAGCTCGTTGCATAGGTTCAGGATGCTCTTGGACTTGCCGTGCACCGCCTGCCATTTCTCGTTAATAGTCTTCTCCTCCCTCCTGATTAAAACAAGGTTCCTGGCAAGGGGTGATGCGTCCTTAAAATCCATGGCCAGCGGTGAGTCAACCAGTATCTCCCTTCCCTTGAAGGAGATAGAGTAGTAGAGGCGTTTACCAGAGGGATAGGGCTCGATTCTTTCCCTAATGGTTATTTTTACAAGGATCTGCCCATCTGGAGAAGATATGTCTGCCGATTGGAAACCGTAGTGTTTCTTCGGCATCCTATTCACCCGTATGGGACCTCTGCTTCTCATATTAATGGTTTCTGTTAAAACGTGCATATTGGAGATGCCATGTCTCACCATGACGGCTCGACGGGTTTAAAATACTCTTTTTTTCAAGCCTATTGGTCGGCTCGCACATCGGGTTCCTAGTGAAAAATAGCTATTTTTTCAAAGTTTTAGACCTTGTTTCCCTCATTATCAGGAAGGTCTCGCCCCAGAGTATTATGAGCGAAGAGAAGCTAACCAGTAGTGCAAAAAGATTATGTGGGCTGAATGTCTGAGGATAAACCAGTAGGTATGTCGCCACCATGCTGGTTATGAAGCAAGCGTACAGTAGGAATCTCGGCATTCTAAGCTCCCCTATCTTAATGTAGAGCTTCAACAACCCTATGTTAACCTCTTTAGCGACACGATAATCCCCCCTCTCATCCTTAATGAGCAGACCCAGTTCCCTCAACTTTTCAAGATGGTATGATGCTATGCTCGGGCTCTTGAAGCCCAGTGTCCTCTGAACCTCCCTTACGCCGTAGCTATCATCCCCGCCAGACCTTATCAGGTAGAGGTAGACTTGAAGCGTCTTACCGCGCAGCTTATACTCGAGCTCCTCCTCGCTCAACGAGCAGCACGCTGATTAAGTGTTTAAAAAGTTCTTAAACTTTTTATTTAAATTCGTAAATCGCTGAAACGCTCACGGTTACGCTGATCTCCTCCGGTGAAATTATCGGTGTCGTAACACTTCCCATTACGGATTCAAAGGCGTAGCTTTTAACATACGGAGAGTACCAGGAGAGGCTTATTGAAACTGGGCCGACCAGCGTTACTCCAGCTGCGGCAGCTATCGTACTGGCTTTAGAGGAGGCGTCTTTCACAGCAAGGCTCAGAGCATTCAATCCGAGTTGGCGCATCGCCTCGTCGGAAATCGTGAATTGAAGCGAGGAAACCTGGTTTACACCAGCCGTAACCGCCGTATCAATCACCTCTCCAACCCTGTTTAAATTCTTAACAGTGACCCTTATAGTGTTGGAACACGTGTAGCCAACTATCCAGGGCGAGCCGCCTTCCTTAGGATACTCCCAAATAGGGGTCAGACTGTATTCGGATGTTTCCGTCTGATTCTCCAGTATCCCTATGGTTCTAACGGCTTTTATGACACGTTCCATTTTATCCGCGTTCTCAGAGATGGCTTCCCCTGCGCTTTCCGCCTGCGTAACCACGCTGAGGCTTAAAACCGCCCTGTCGGGCCTAGCCTTAACCACGCCGGTGCCGGTCACGCTTATCGTCTTCACCTGCTGCTCAGCCTGGGCAGTATCCAGCGGGCCGGGGATACCTGAGGTTTTAGCAAAACCTTCTTCGACAATATTGAAGCGGTACTCCGAGCCAGTCTGCTGGCTGATGAATGCAGGATATATTCCCGCGAGTAGAGCCAGGTTTACACCCGTGGCTGCGACGAAAATAACGCTTAGCGCAAGCAACCATTTCCTGCTTAACATTTCCTCCATTCTCGAACCCTGTCCTGTTATTGCCCGAAGCTATTTTTAACAGTATTGTTGCGAACAGTGTGTCCAGAAATCCGAACACTTGCTTAACGCTGCTGGAGGCTGTTACTGAAGACCTTTAAACTAGGCTTTGAAAACCAGCACCGAGTCCCCATAGTCTTCACTGGTTTCTTTAGTAACCAGGTATTGCAGGTCGGTCTCAGGATCCTTAACCGGAATAATCTTTATTCCGCCGACCCTGCTCACCATCTTCACGTTCTCCGGATATTTTCCTCCGTGCAGGTGGAATATTTTAACCCTATGGCCCTTTTTAACAACCTGCTCCAGGAAGGGAAGCGCCTCTTCAATGTTCTGCCAACCGCAATCCGTTATGATGTTTATTAAAACCCTGTTCCCGCTCTCGGAGACGAGCCTCATGATTTCATTTAGAGGAAGTATCGTCATGCCACCAAAGTAGAGTGCTAAGGACAATTCCTTCTCAAGTGTTGAGCCCTGCCAGTCGACAGAGTAATAGTCTGTCGAAAAAGCTACTGAAGCAGTTTTTCCTCCTATCCTCTCTACGGAAAGCAGGTTGATGAAGGCTGAGGTTGCAGCATTGTCAATAACGTCCTGCATGCTTCTACTAGCGTCTAAAACTATTAGGCTTGACGGAACATTGCTTATCGTCATGTTACTCCCCTTTCCCTTAACCTCGCTCTGCCATTTCACCGTGTTTATCTCAATCCGCAGCCTTCCCTCGTCAAGACTGGCCTCCACATCAAGGTCTTCAATCTCGTCCTCAATGCTCCAATCCATGGGGTAGCTGGATATTGCTAGATTCGGCTCAGGTCTTCTACCCTCCTCAAGATATATGAGCATTGTCCTCCTAGCCCTAGCCCTATACCAGTACACTTTCCAGAAGAGCTCTTCAATCATCTCATTAGTTAACCCAGTGTAAGGCTTGCTTACGCTCGTAGGCAACTTGGGTTCCTGCCCGCTCTCAGGCTTAGCGTGGCGTATTCTCCCGGCTTCCTTCCTGCTCTTTCTATCCCCTGCTGCCCTACCGCCTTTTTTGATCGTTTTCTTGATTTCCTCAAGCTCAGAATTCTTCAGCCTTGATTTAACCCAGTACTCGTAAAACTTTCTTGCTTCTTCGCTGTTTTTTATTCCTCCAAGCACCTCGTTAATTTTTTCAACACTGTTCCTGCTTAAGTCTTCCCTCAGGGGGATGCTCGTGCCCGGGCCAGCAAGGTGCTTAGGTATTTCAGCCTTAACCTTGTTTAAAGACAGGATCAGCGCCACCAGCCTTAATTTATTAAACCAGTTTCTTTCAGACTTCATAACCATGCTGATTTGCCTAGCCACGTTTTCAACATTATAATCGTATTCTCCACGGCCCTTTCTCAAGATATGCCTGTAGGCTGCCTGAATATATCTGCCAACTCCCCTCTGCTTGGTATTGAGAAACTGGTCGACGTGATAGGGTATTTCGCCGAACCTGCTTAAAAGATAGAAGCAGTCAATATTCAAGTCTGCGAATAGCAAGACTGAGAAATACGCAGTGTTCCAGTCCTTGCATACACCATAAGCCTCCTTCACCAGCTCGTAAGCCGTTCTTATGTCATACGGGCAGTAGTGAAGATGAGCAATCTCGTGTCTAATGACTGACCTAAGATATTTCTCATCGTCAACCTTCTTTGGAACCGCCTCCGGAGAAATATGTATTTTTGAATCCGCCACGAAAAAGGGTGTTTCGCTTTTACCATCATGCTTCACCTCCAATTCGCATGGAGGGAAATAGAGTTCACTCCTAACCTGCGCGAAAATCCTTCTTACTTCCTCCTCATCCATTCCTATTCGAGCCCGAGGCCTACCTTCAAGGTTTCCTCCCGGCTAATCTTGCCTTCCCTAACCCATTTCTCCTCGAGAGAGAACAGCTCCTCGGCGAAAACATTGTCCTCTGCAGCTATTTCTTTAGCAGTCCTATATAGGCCTGGGCTGAAACTATTGTAAAGCTCGTTTAGGATGAACCATTGTTTCCTGGATTCGCGTTCAAACATTCTCTCTTTCTCCCTTTCAAGCAGCTCGCTGATTTCCTTCATGGGTTTCTCAGGGTTTAAGAAGCCCATCCTATGTATGAGAACCCATTTAGCCGTCTCAACCACATCCTTCTCCTCAACCTTTCCCTCGAGCCATTTCTTTGCCCTGGCGAGTTGAAGCAGGATGAGGGTTGCTCTCTCACTCGGCGGCTCCTTAATCCTGCTGCAGACAAACCTTGTGAAATGGCAGCCCTCGCACAGGACTGGCAGGGGGACGCTGCTATGCTCCTTACCCCTAACGCATACTTGAAAGTCTCTGACGAGCGTGTTTATGAAGCCGATTAACCCGGGTTCAACCTCGGTTTCCTCAACCTCCCTCCTTATCTCCATCAGGTCTCCCAGCTCCATGACGCGAGGCATTGATTTTATCAAATCATAGCCGTAATCATTATTCAACTCTTGGAGAGCAAATTTTTGGCTCACAGTAAGCGAACTCAGATAAAGAGCTATGTCAAACCGGTCGTAGAACGGCGGGGGCTGTATGAAAGTCGTCACGTCACCCGGGTTCTCGTTGGCTATGAGAGTATAGTCTTCAACAGTATACTTCTGTCCGTAAGCCCATACTTCTCCAAACTGCATCAAGTGGTGAATGTTCGCAGTAGTGTAGGGGTTGAGCCTGTTCACCTCATCTATCCCCTTGCCATGAGCCTGTACGAACTTCGCCCACAGGACTTTCTCCCTGCCCTTCTTCTCAAGCGAAGGAATATGGAGTCTTCCAACAACCTCCCCCCTCTTCACCTCGGAGGCTCCTGAAATGACGACAAACTCGTCTCCGAAGAGGCCTTTCAAAACAAGCAGCATTAGTGTGGACTTGCCTATCCCCCTGGGCGCTCTTATCAGCGTCGTGGATTTCCGGTGAAGCAGGTTCAGCATAAGTATTGAGATTACCTCCTCATTACCGATGAACCTTTTAGCCAATTCCTCTCTGAGCCTTTCCACGAGAGGCCTCTTGCTGCTCATGATAACCATCCCCATGCAGCCGCTATCATGGAAACCATCAGGAGCAAAAACAGTATTCTAAGCCTCATGCTGAGGATTTTAATCTTCCTCTCCATCCAGTTCATTCTGTCGAGGATGTCGAAAGCAGTACTCCTATCCAGATATATATAGTCTCCAGACGTCTTGTTCGAATAGGCGAATTCCAAGAACCCTGTGAAAGAATACTTGTCTCTCTTAATTTCTTCATCCCATGAAATCCTCTGCCCCTGCCTCTCAACCTTAATGTTGGCGGACTTTTCCTCTAAAAACTTTCTGAAACTTCTGCTTTCCAAGCCGCATAAGCAGCGTGCGGTGGTCTTTTAAGCGTTTATCCTGTTTTAAGGCTTGAGTCGAAGCCCCGCTTACGTTTAAAAAACGTTTTTAACAGTGCCCATGAGGGTGAAAACGATGATGAGAACATCCAGAATACCGGGTTTCTACAATTTAAGCGTGGCGGAAAGGCTGAGCAGGATAGTTGAGTACACCGGGCTGACCGAGGAGGAGGCTAAACTCCTCTCGAAGGAGGGTAACCTAAGCTTGGAGATTGCTGATAGAATGGTTGAAAACGTGATTGGGACAATGGCTTACCCTTTCTCGGTTGCGCTCAACTTCCTCATAGATGGAAAAGAGTATATCGTCCCCATGGTTATCGAGGAAACCTCGGTTGTCGCGGCGGCCAGCAATGCTGCTAAAATGACTAGGGCTAAAGGCGGAATATTCACGGGCGCCACGGATCCTATCATGATAGGGCAGGTGCAACTGACTGGAGTGACCAGTCCCTTCGCGGCTAAAATGAAGATTCTTGAACACAGGGATGAGATATTGAAGCTGGCGAACGAACAGGATCCTGTTCTCGTAAAGTTTGGAGGAGGCGCTAAGGATGTGGAGGTTAAAGTGGTGGATAGTCCTGTTGGCCCAATGGTGATAACTCATCTTCTCGTAGACGTGAGGGATGCAATGGGGGCTAATGCTGTCAACACGATGTGCGAGGCTGTAGCGCCGCTGATCGAAAGGATCACCGGGGGAAAAGTATACTTGAGGATAGTATCAAACCTTGCTGATAAAAGGCTCGTGAGGGCTAGGACAACGGTAGCTAAAGAGGAGGTCGGCGGGGAGGAGGCTGTCGACGCAATAGTAAAAGCATGGGCTTTCGCAGCAAGCGACCCCTATAGAAGTGCAACCCATAATAAGGGGATAATGAACGGTGTCATCGCGGTTGCTCTGGCTACTGGGCAGGACCACAGGGCTATAGAAGCAGGAGCCCATGCTTATGCTTCGAGGACAGGAAGGTATCTCCCTCTGAGCGCCTGGGAGAAAGATGAGAACGGTGACTTGGTTGGAACATTAGAGATGCCTATGGCAGTAGGCTTAGTTGGCGGGGCGACTAAGACGCATCCCGTGGCTAAGATAGCTGTGAAAATACTCGGAGTTAAGACTGCTGTTGAACTAGCAAGAGTAATAGGTGCCGTGGGGCTGGCCCAAAACCTCGCTGCACTTAGAGCACTAGCCCTTGAGGGGATTCAGGCGGGCCATATGCGGCTTCATGCACGGAACATTGCTATTCAAGCCGGGGCAACAGGAGATCTGATAGATAGAGTCGCGGAGCAAATGGTTAGAGAGAGAAAGATACGGTTCGACAGGGCTCAAGAACTCGTCAAAGAGTTTACTGAAAAAAACAGCCTGAACCGTTAACCGGCTGTTCCCCTCTTCTCGTAATACTCGTAGACCAGCGATAACTGTGCGTCAACCTCTAGGGCTAGAGGAATCTTTCCCCTTACTTCTCTCACCGCCTGCTCAAGGCTGAAGCCTTTCCTGATAAGATATGCTGCCACCACCATGCCGGTCCTGCCTATGCCAGCGTGACAGTGTACTAGAACTGGCTTGCCAGCCTTAACCTTAGCCTCCATCCATTCAACCAGTTCCTCAAGCTGGCTTAAGGTTGGAGCATGGAAATCCTTAATCGGGCTATGTAGGATTTCAAAACCCTTATCCTTAAGAAACTTGAAATAATTCTCCGAATCCCCCCAGTATCTGGCTATCTCGTGAGGCTCGGCTAGTATTGCAACAGCCTTAACACCGGATTCCAACCAATAGTCAACGTCTCCCGGGCTTGCCGCAATCGGTGATGCTGCAACCTTCTCGCCCACTATCCACATGAGGAACATTTTGAAAGCAGCATCTTAAACGTTTATCTCAGAGATCTAGGAACTGTTTTTCATATTCTCTCAAATATTCAACTGATTTCTTCACGTCGACGAACAGTTTCTCCACATAACTTACATGTTCTTTTTCTATTCTGCTGGCCTTTCTCTCTCTAGCCAGCTCGAATGCTGGAGCCATCAGCTGAACCGCATACCTTAGGCTCGTGTTAACCCCTATCTCCGTAAGGTATTCGAGCGCCTCGTTACTTATCGGGATTTTCTCAGCCTCGGACCTTATCTCAAGTATCTTCCTTATTTCTTCTCTGCTATACGGTTTAGTGTTGATTATTAGAAGCCTGTCGAGAAGGTCTAGGGGCATTCCATGGGGAGACCTAATATCTGTGCCCCTAACGAGTGCGAATCCTCTGTTTGTCGCGACTATTATTATAGGGGCTAGGTCCTGCTCCAGCGCCCTGTTTAGAAACGCGAATGTCTCTATGTCGAGCATGCTACACTCGTCTACGAAAACCACTCCAGGCAATAGTTCACACCTGCCCTCTTGAACAAGCGTCTTTATGTAGTCGTCAACCTCCCTACGGGTTTCAGGCTCTATCTCCTTGGATTCCCTGCCTCCGAAGAATATGCTGAAAATGTCTCCACCCCGTCGCGTCGCAGCCATGTCTAGAGCGTGCAGCGTAACAGGGTAGACGAACTCCTTCTCCTTAAGCACGTTTCCATTAGGAACATCCATTACCTGGACGGTGGAAAGGTCAACCTTCTTCTCCTCTACGCTCTTCCTACTCCTGCCGAGCTTGACTATTCTCCCCCCTTCAGGATCTATTTGAACAATGTCTCCTGTCTCAATACCCTGCTGGATCAACTGGATTGCGAAGCTCTGGTCCATCGTAAGCCTTTTAGACTCCTCAGTGGTGGCGATTTTTATCGTGGCTCCTGCAGGCATCTGCTGATAAGGATTATACGGGTGTGGAGCCTTTTCTATCGAAACCTCCTTAACCTCACCCTCGTAAATCTTCCTGACCTCATGTATCCTCGCGCCAATCGCCTTCCTAAGAGTCTGCATCAGAAACTCGGTTTTCTTAATATCTGTGGAGAATATTTCGCTTGCGGCGAGCGGAACGAAGGGGACGTCTCTGCCGAGTTCTCTAGCTATTGCCGTAGCTATCGCTGTCTTTCCTGTTCCAGGCGGGCCTGCGAGCAGGACTGCTCTGCCTGCAAACTTGCCGCTTTTTATCAGCCTTACTACGAGGCCTGCCGCCTCCCTTGCTTCAATCTGGCCGACCATGCCGCCTCCAACAGGCTTAGCCTTCAAGCCTTCTAAGCCTAATCCAGTTATGTGCGAATGCGCTGCAATCCTCTCCCATTCGCGTAGAGACTCGGAAACCTCCCTAACTCTGGCCAAGCCGCCTCCCCGGTAGAACGACTTTAAAAAACGCCTTTTAAATTTTTTTAATCCTGCACTGAGTTGGCTTAAACGCCTTTTTCCTCTATGAACTGAAGCCTGTAGAAAGAGCTGTATAAACCGCCTTTCCGCATAAGCTCCTCATGCGCCCCTTTTTCAACGATAACACCATTATTAATCACTATTATTTCATCGCAGAGCCGTATTGTTGAAAGCCTGTGTGCTATTATGATCGCCATCCTGCTTTTTAGAAGCTTCCTCAGAGCCCTCTGTATGATAAGCTCAGTGTAGGGGTCTACAGAGGATGTGGCTTCATCTAGTACGAGCAGCTCAGGATTCGCCAGCAGGGTTCTCGCGAAGCTTATCATCTGTCTTTGGCCAATAGAGATGTTCGACGACCCCTCCTGAATCGTGTAGTCGTATCCGTCGGGAAGCTTAACTATGAACTCATGTGCACCAATAGCCTTAGCTGCGGCTATAACATCCTCGTCTGAAGCATCCGGTTTCCCGAACCTTATGTTCTCCTTCACGCTCATCGGGAAAAGAAATGAGTCCTGAAGAACTATGCTCAGCCTAGCTCTCCAAGATGAGATGGGGATCCTGCGTAAATCATGGCCGTTGACAAGGATTCTTCCCTCATTTGGATCATAAAACCTGGCAAGCAGGTTTATTATCGTCGACTTCCCAGCTCCAGTAGGGCCAACTATGGCCAGCTTCTTCCCCCTTGTAAGCGTGAAACTGATGTTTCTCACAACCGGGAGGCTCGGATCGTAGCCGAAAGTCACGTTTTCAAAACTTACTTCCTCTATCATTTCAGCTCAACAGCTATTTCAGGAGGAGGCTCGGTAACTTCAATCTTAGCATCGATAAGGTCGAAAAGCCTTTCGACAGCAGCCATTGCGGAGTTATACTGGTCTGCAACGTTTATCAAGTCCACGAGGGGCATGAAATAGGAGAACTGATATTCTATGAAGGCAACGAGAGTGCCTATGGTTAGTGCCCCGCTCTTGATGAAAAGGGTTCCGAACCATAGTATAGCAAGGGTTCCAATTATTCTCAGCATTATAACGACGGGCTGGTATGCTGAGGAGATTTTCAAAGCGTTCTTCATTGCCTTAATATTCTCCGCCTGCGTTTCCTCAAACCTTCTTAACGCCGTGTCCTCCTGCACGAAGGCCTGGATCACTTTTATTCCGGAAAGGTCCTCCTGCATCCTACCCGTTAATCCTGCCAGTGTTGAAAGGGTTTTCCTATAAACTCTTCTAGAATATTTTCCAAGCCGCCAAATGATGATTATGGCTATAGGGATGAAAGAGAGGGCTATGACGGTCAGTTCGAAATCCAGCATGAACATGATTATGAACGTGCCCAGTATTGAGGAGGTGTCGAGAAGTATGCTGGTGAAACCCATGCGAAGGAATATCCTAAGGTTGTTAGCATCGTTTACGGGTCTAGAGATTATTCTGCCTATCTCGCTCTCTGAGAAATATCTTAGAGATATGACTTGAAGCTTCTCCATAATTTCATCTCTTATTAATGAAACAGCATTTTCACCGATTATCCTCATTTGAAATATCTGCACGTATTGGAAGAAGAAGTTGCATAGAACAACGAGGATGAACAGCGGTATCCACCAGAGGAAGTTTGAAAGATCCCCTGTCTGTATTATCTGGTCTATCGCAACCTTATGCATGTATGGCGCAGCCAACCCGGTTATAGAAGTTAAAAATATCGCTAGAATCGCGATGACAAGGTTCTTTCTAAACGGTCTAATATACTGGTAAAGCCTTTTAATCAGTATTCTATCCGGAACGGTTCTCTTACCCTCCTCCTGAGTGGAGGAGAATGTACGCCAAGGCCCTGACATTACTTTTCACTCACCTCCTCTGAAACGATTTCTAAACTCTTTCCTAGGAACTGTGTCTCGTAAATCCTCCTGTAGGCGCCGCTCTTAGCCATAAGCTCCTCGTGTGTTCCAAACTCGACGATCTTCCCATCATCCAGAATCATTATCCTATCGGCGTTCCTTATTGTTGAAAGTCTCTGTGCGATTATAAAGGTTGTTCTACCCTTCATCGCTTCGTTGATTGCAGACTGTATTTCCTGCTCAGTCTTAGAATCCACGAAGGAGAGCGAATCATCCATTATCAGTATCCTAGGGTCTGTGAGAATCGCTCTCGCGATAGTCATCCTCTGCCTCTGGCCTCCTGAAAGAGTAACCCCCCTCTCGCCGACGAAAGTATCGTAACCATCAGGGAGGGACTCTATGAAGTCGCGTATCTTAGCCAGCTCCGCAACCCTCGCGATCTCCTCCATAGGGGCGTCGGGCTTTCCTAAAGCTATGTTTTCCCTGATGGTTCCGGAGAATAGGAAAACATCTTGTGGAACAATACCTATCTGCCTTCTTAAAGAAGACAGTCTAAACTTTTTAATGTCTACCCCATCTATAAGTATGCTTCCTGAAGTAGGGTCGTAGAACCTCATTATAAGGTGTACAAGGGTGGATTTCCCCGAGCCTGTGGCGCCGAGGATTGCAATTTTCTCCCCTGGATTAACCTTGAAACTCATATTCGTTAAAACAGGCTTGCCGTTAGCATACTGGAAAGTAACGTTTCGGAATTCAACCATGCCCTGCCTTATAGTTATTTCTTCAGCGCCAGGCAGGTCCTCAACACCTTTCGGAGCATCCATGACTTCGAAGACCCTCTCGAGCCCAGCAGACGCGTTAATCCAGGTTCCGAGCAGCATGCTGAGTTCTCTCAACGGGAAGCTTAGCCGCGTCATGTATCTCGCGAAAAGAATTATGCTCCCAACAGTCAGCGCAGCCCCTGCGTTGAAAATCGAATAAGTAGCATAAACGTAAACCATTGCTATTGAAAGGGTTAGTATCGCGGTTGGAAGAGGCATGTAGATAGACTGGATTCTTCCAGCGTTTATGGCTGTTTTTACGAATACTTGCTCCGCCTTCTTGAATCCTTCGACAACATCCTTCTCTCTCCGGAATATCCTCACGGTCTTCATCCCAATAATGTTCTGCTGAATGTAGGCGCTCAGTCTCCCAAGTATGAGCTGCATCACTCGGAAAAGCGGCATCGTCTCAACCCAAAGGCGAGTTGTAAAGTAGAATATTATAGGTACGGGTATTAAAGAGATAAGGGTCATGGAGGGGCTTATGATGTACATTACTGAGAAGAACACTATTATTGAGAAAACCGCATTGAACACGGTGCCGACCCATGTTCTTAAGAAAGCTTCAGCAGGCTGAAGATCCATCGTGGCTCTTGAAACAAGGTCGCCTACTGCGACAGAATCGTAGAAGCTGAAGGATTTAGCCTGGAGGTAGGCGTAGTACTCGGACCGTATATCCCGTATTATATAAAGCGCTGTCAAACCGTTCAAATAGCTTATGAAGAAGTTGACGACGGCGAAACCTATTCCGACAAGCAGGATTGCAGTAATATAGTCGGTAAGCAACTCATGCTTCCTGCTTATAACAACATCGTCTATTATAAGAGAAGTGTAGAGTGGTTCAAGCGTGAACAGGTATGTTCTTATGAAGGATAGTGCTACAACTAGGGCTATGAGTAAAGAGTATTTCTTATGATATTTAACCAGTCTTTTGAAGGCTGTAACCGACTCCGTAAAGCTCTTCCTCGGCTTGAGCGAATTAACATAGTCCAGCAGCGGTTTCTCGACACTCATGTTTTAATAGTTGAAACCCTGCGGGTGAAAAGGGTTTATATAAGGGTTTTTCTTGAAACATTTCGCCTAATCCTTTAACGCACATCCAATGGTTTAACTATTCAGCAGGATGACTCTGCTAACTCCGTTGCTCTCTTAACAGCGGCTTCCACAGCGTTCATTATCGCCGTCCTGACTCCCCCTTTTTCAAGCTCGTAAATGCCCATTATGGTTGTGCCTCCGGGGGTGGCAACCATGTCTCTAAGCTCCATCGGCTTCCTCTTTCCCTCCAACATTATTTTAGCGGAGCCGAGCATCATCCTAGCAGCAATCCTGAGCGCGAGCTCTTTTGACAGGCCTATTTTCACGCCAGCGTCAGCAAAAGCATCCATAATGGTGAAAACGTAAGCCGGTCCACTTCCTGAGAACCCTGTTATCGCATCCATCAGATTCTCCTCAACCCTAGCAACCTCACCCATCCTGCTGAAGACTCTTGAAGCGAGTTCAACATCCTCCTCCGTTGCCCTGGTGCCTGGGCTTATTGCGATGAACGCCTCGCCAACCTCAATGAGGATGTTCGGCATTACTCTGATGAACTTGGTGTCTGGAGCAATTTTCTCCATTCGCTTTAAAGATACTGCTGCGGCAATCGATATTACAAGTTTTCCGCTAACAAGGTCTTTAACATCGTTTAACACAGCTTGTACTTCCTTAGGCTTAACCGCCAGAATGACCACGTCAGAGCTCTTCGCAGCATCCCTGTTGTTTTCGAAAACCTCCGCCCCATATGACTTGGCAAGCAGTCGTTTCTCAGGATCAACATCTGTTGCAACAACTCTGTATTCCCCTGTTTTAACTACGTGCCTAACTATTAGGCTGCCCATTTTCCCTACTCCGATGACGCACACCGTCTTCAAGACACAGGTAAGAATACCTCTGCAAGTATTTAACAATTATTTTTGGTTTAAACTTTGAGAGCAGACGGGTCTATCGATTCTTTCCCTAGGTCTCAGCTTGCTGAAAATCCTGAATGCTCATTTCGTCCTCAGAAGTCAATGTTTAGGCCAGCCAGTATGAAGAAAAATTAAAGCTGTTGCTTCCAATAGAGCAGGAGGGCAAGTTCCTGAGAGAAATAAGTGGGCTTGGAATACTATAAGTGAAAACTGTTGAGAAGAGGCCTCAAGAGTTAAATTCATATGTTAATATAAGCGTGAAGAGAGTAACTTGTTGAAACCTCGTCAAGAGATGCGATGCAATACTGAACAAATTTCCAAAAGAAGACATTATGGTTTAGTTGATTGGAAAAACGATTAGGCTGAACTCTGATGAAGAGAGAATGAATCTACAATAATACTCGAAAGATTTCGAATGATGCTGAGGAAAAGCTTAACGAGTAGGAGAAACTTACAGTATTAAAGTTTCCCATGGGGGGAAAGTTTCTCGAATCTAGAAGATTGTTCTCCTCCAGCAGTAAGGATTATATGACAACCGGTATCCTTGTTCCGCATTTGGGACACTTGTCTCCACTAAGCCTGCTTCGACTCATCATCAACCCAAACCTTTCAATCAGAAGCTCCTTACAGTTGGGACAGTAAGTGTTCTCGCCCTGTCCAGGCACGTTTCCAAGGTAGACGAACTTAATCCCTTCCTGCTTGGCTATCTCGTATGCTTTCCTAAGGCTTTCTAGGGGTGTATCCGGAATCTCTGAAAACCCATATGTGGGGAAGAACCTAAGTATGTGGAGAGGAGTTTCGTCGCCCAGATTATCCTTAATCCACTTGACGAGGTTTCTGAAACCACTCATATCATCGTCGAAACCCGGGATCACGAGGTTAGTTATCTCGACGAATATCCTCTGCCTCCTCATCTCTATAAGGCAGTCGTATATGGGCTTAACGTCAGGAACACTCATTATCTTCCTGTAGCAGCCCGGGTCGCCTGAACACTTGAAGTCCACGGTGACAGCATCCAAGTAAGGCATGAACATCCTGACCGCCTCAGGCGTCATGTAACCGTTTGTGACGAAAGTATTTTTAACACCCTTTTCATGGGCAAGCTTTGCAGTATCGTAGGCGAACTCAAAGAATATTGTGGGTTCAGTATAGGTGTAGCTTATTATGTTGCAGCCCTCTGACAAAGCTTGGTTGACAACATCCTCAGGAGAATACTCTTCACCGACAACATGATCCCGCCGCCTATCGCGATAAACCTGGCTTATATCATAATTGCAACAGTTGGCGACGCTAACGAAATTGGACAAGTATGAGTGGGATTGATCCTCAACTTCTAAGTTGAAAACGAAGCCGGAATAGGCCTCCTTCTCTATGCTCCTTATCCGAACGAAGTAATGGTTGCCATTCTCAATGAGGCGGAGTTTTCCCGGTCCATTCGTTCTCGTGTCCCGACCGTTTAGGAAATTCACCAGCGATGGGCCGTGAATCTTAATCCTGAAATATGGGTGTTGATTAATCCTGTTTTCAATGATACCTTTCTCCGTGTGGGTCAACTCGTAGAAAGATGGCATTATCCCCAGCTTGAGGAGGAAAAGGAAGAGGTAATGGGCAACATCTGCAGAAACAGTTACCCACTCGCCTCCCCGACGCTTATAGCCATCGCTCTCGAAATAGGCCTTTAAGAAAGCATGTGCAATCTTATCGTTACCGCATTCTATTATCGCCTTCGGGATTACCTTATTTAGACACCCTTTTCCGGCTAATGCTTCAAAAAGGATGGCGAGAGACGTTGATGATATCTCTACGGCAGTTGTCGTTCTTCTCTTCACGACTTTCGGTTTTTTATTGAACAATTTCTTAATGAGTCTCTTAGCATCCTTAATCATTTTTCTCTCGTGTTTGCCGAAGGAAAAGACGAGCTTCCGCGAGTTCGGCTGCCCCGCGGCCCACGTTACGAAGCCCTTTGCACAGTAATAGCCTAGGAGGCGTGCGAAGTCTTCATCTAAGGAAATAAACCTCTTTATGAACGATCTCTCTTCCTTAAGCCTTACTAATCCCCCCCTTTCTACAATCATGTCCTTAATATAGAAGAGCTCATCCGAGATCACTTCTCTCCTCAGTTTTCCCATTAATCTCCTAATGTATGAAGGATGCATGTCGAAGGTTTCTCCAATCTCCCTAGAAGTCTTGCCCATAGAATGTGACCTCGATATTTCCATGGCCTTTCCTCTATCGATCTTCATCCCCTTCTTATGTTCTACATAGTGTTTTGAGATTATCTCCTTTACATCGATAATCCTGTTTTCTTCTGAAACATTCTCGTTAAGCTTGGGTAGGACTAAAAGATGCTCCCGCCTAATCTCATCTGCACGGATCTTCTTAATTTCCCCCTTATTTTTATCGTACACAAAAAACCGATGAGAAGGCGTGACCTTCAATTTTGGTAGATAATATGGCTTAATCACTATCATCTCGCCCGAGTAGGGATGCTTGTAAACCTTTGATATTCGGGAGAACTTTCCTTCATGGGTTAATGCGGAGTAGCCTTCGGGGAGGCTGATGAACCCGTCGCCCTCATTTACTATCCTTCCTTTGTTAAAGAGCTCCTCGAAACTCAGCATTCCTTTATTCGTTAATACCCTGGTAGTGGGTTCGAAACAGAACTTGCAAGCGAAGTTACATCCTGCGCTTGCAATCGAAAAGGTGAAGCTTCCCGGATGGAAATGGAATAGCGGCTTCTTTTCGATAGGGTCTACGTGTAGAGCTATGAGCTTGCCGTAATTTAGGCTGTAGAGCTTGCCTTCGATGTTTTTTCTAACCAAGCATGTGCCCAGAGCGTTGTTCGCGATTAGGCATCGCCTACCGCAAAGGTCACATCTGATTTTATCGCCCTCTTTATGCCAGAGAACAGCCTCCTTCACGTTAAAAGAATGGGAAGCGTCGAGCTTAAACTTTTCCCTTTTCTATACGGGAGGGCTCGTGTTCATTGGTTTCTTTTTAACCTCGTCCAAGTATTTTATCGCATCTAGGGCTGCTTGACATCCTTCGCCTGCTGCAGTAATAGCTTGACGGTAACGATGATCCTTAGCCTCGCCGGCTACGAAAACTCCTTCAACACTAGTCTTCGTAAAATCTGTGGCAACTATGTAGCCCTTCTCATCCACCTCCACCCGCCCCTTAAAAAGTTCGGTGTTAGGCCTATATCCTATCGACACGAAAACCCCGTCGCACGGGATTTCAAACTTCTCTCCAGTGTCAACCCTTTTCACCCTTACTCCTTCCACACGTTCCCTTCCCAAAATCTCCTCCACCACGCTGTTCCATACAAATTCTACCTTAGGGTTACTGAATGCTCTTTCCTGTAGTATCTTTGTTGCCCTAAGCTCACTCCTCCTATGAATAACCTTAACTTTCTTCACGAACCTGGTTAAGAAGAGCGCTTCCTCCATCGCCGAGTCGCCGCCCCCAACAACCACCACAGTTCTGTCTTTGAAGAAAGCCCCGTCGCAAACAGCGCAGTTTGAAACGCCTTTTCCCCTCAATCTTTCTTCACCCTCTACGCCAAGCTCCTTGGGAGAAGCTCCCGTAGCGATTATCACTGCATGACTCTCGTAAGCAACCCCGCCAGCCACTACTTTGAAAGGTCTCTCAGAGAAATCTATACTCTCCGCGTCTTCAAAAACTATCTCAGCTCCGAATCGCTGAGCCTGCTTCAACATGTTATTCATAAGGTCTGGCCCAAGTATCCCCTCAGGGAAACCCGGGTAATTTTCCACCTGAGAGGTCAACATTAACTGGCCGCCCCACGAGGAGCCTGCGATGACGAGTGTTTTCAACCTTGCCCTCCCAGTGTATATTGCTGCAGTTAAACCGGCTGGTCCTGAGCCTATGATTATAACATCATATGTCTCGCCTGCTGGCTTTGATCCCAGTACTAGGGGCAAGCTGCCCATGCTCCTACAGTTAACCGGTTTAAAATAAAAAGCTTTCCCACCAAACTGTGTTAAACGCTTCCAACAGCTCTTTTCAAAGACTCGACTTTATCCTTCATACTCCTCTCCACGTCACGCCTATCGTCTATTTTGACGATTGTTACGGCGCGTTTAACACCATGTTTGAAAACAGACTCATGCGCAATCCTGACTGCTTTCAAAGCCTCCTCGACGCTCCGGGCCTCGAAAACAGTGCACATGGGGGTCAGCTCATATTTGACTCCAGTGTTTTCAAGCTCCTTTATCGCGTGGGCAAGGATTCTTGAAAGGCTTGTTCCCTCTCCAACCGGGACTATGCTGAACTCTACTACAACCACCATTTTTCAACAGAGGTTAGTTTGGAGGCGGATAAGTTTTTCGCCGTGTCAAGCCTTTACTGAACCTGCTCCAAGGCACGGTGCCTCAACAGCTGACGACAATCCCTTTACCCAAGCCTGAGAATCGCGCTTTTCCGCTTGATCAAAAGGGTGCCGGCTTGCAATATGCTCCTCCCTATATAATCACAGTATACTTCCTCTTTGAAACCCAAAAAAGTTGAAATAGTCCTTGCTTGAGATTAGGGCGTTAAGTTGAACCCTAGGCTTAAGGCTGCTTGCAGAGCGCTAAACATTGAGGGCGAGAGCTCCTTCCTAGTGCTGGGTAAAGCGAAGATGCTTGAAACACAGGGAAGAAGGATAATCCACCTCGAGATTGGTGAGCCTGATTTCATCACGCCGGCGAATATAAGGGAGGCTGCGATAAAGGCGTTGAAAGACGGAGAAACCCATTACACCCCTACCCCCGGCATGCTGGAGCTGAGGAAAGCGATAGCTGAGAAGACTGCTCAGGATTTTGGCGTTGAAACATGTTTCGAAAACGTTTCAGTAACGCTAGGCTCCAAGGAGGCTATTTTCGCAGCTTTAGCCTCAATAGTGGAGGAGGGGGACAAGGTTATCTGTCCGAACCCGGGTTACCCGGCTTACGAGAATGGGGTGAGATTCTTTGGGGGGAGACCAGTACCAGTCAGGCTCAGGGAGGAGAACGAGTTTAGAATGACTCCAGACGAGGTTAACCGGCTGGTTTCAGACAAGACTAAAGCAATAATCATAAATTCCCCCGAGAATCCTACAGGGGCGGTTTTAAGCAGGGACGAAGTTAAAGGTATCGTTGAAATAGCGAGGGATAGGGGGGCATACGTTATTAGCGACGAGGTCTACAGATACATAATATACGATGGTTTGAAACACTATTCGCCAATCCAGTTTGACGAGAATCTGGAGAACACTATAGTGGTAGACGGCTTCTCGAAATACTATGCTATGACAGGGTGGAGGCTGGGTTATGTGATTACACCTGAGCATTTAACGGGGCCCGTTCAGCTTGTTTTAAACTTGGTAACAGCATGCCCGCCTTCTTTCATCCAGATAGGGGGCATAGAGGCTTTGAGAAACGGTTCTAATGCTGTCCGAGAAATGGTTGAACAGTATGCTATTAGGAGGGAGGTTGTTATTGAAGAGGTTTCTAAAATTAGGGGTGTTCACATGGTTAGGCCTAGAGGAGCCTTCTACGGGTTTATCAACGTTAAAGAAATAATCGATAGGGCTAAGATTAACAGTTTGAAACTCGCCTCTATTCTGCTTGAAAAATATGGGGTTGCAGTGTTGCACGGGTCAGCCATGGGTTCTTTCGGAGAAGGCTACGTTAGGATAAGCTATGCTAACTCTGTTGAAAACATAAGGAACGGGTTGAGAATAATGGGCAAAGCTTTTAACGAGATAGCGGGGTTCTGAGCCTTTCTTACTATAGCCTGGGAATGCTTTTCAGCATTCTCTCCAAATATATCTTTGCCAGTCTAACGTAACGCCTATCGTTCAACAGAGCCATCAGCCTCAAGCCACCGCTTGATTTCATCAGGATAACACTATTCTTCCCAGTATACTCGATTTCCTCTATTTCCCCTATCTTCAGAACACTACCGTAGCTTTCGAACAGTTCGAACTGCTCGCCTATGAAAGCAGCTAAAATGTCTTCATCCATGTCGATGCGTGAGCCGAAGCTTAAACACGTGACACCGTCAGGCAGCAGGACGCTTATTGAGCTTATCGATCCCTTGGATTGCGAGATGCAGTTTTGTATGGCGCTTTCCACAACTTTAACCCATTCGAAGACTTTCTCATCCAGTATTTTCTCAGTTTCCTCGCTTATAGTGATGTCTTTCTGAGTAGGCTTTGAAATAGTTAATACTGGCTCCTCTTTCTTAACGGGCATTTCTATAGGGGTGTTTTTATCAACTGCTGGTAACGGCTTCTTCTCCACATCCTTTACATCCCGTTTAGAAACGGCCATCCTGTAGCGTGCTATGATTTTATCGAAATCGGTTTTCTCGTCTTCGGCTTCCCGCTCTCTTTCCACCATGGCAGTTAGATATGGTAGACCTTTCTTATAAATTTTCCAATTATTCTTTCTTTCACTTTTTTACATACACGTTCTTATATAGTTCAGAACAATTCAGAATAGTTCATTATAGTTTATCGGCCCCCGTATATTTGTTCCACTCGAAGGCTAGGTTTATATGTTAAAGTTTTTCGAAAAATATGCACAGTTTAGAATAATATTTAACCGGTTTCTCGCAACTGCTTTCTCGTTTCCTGTCTGTTTTAACTGCTACATACATATGATGGATGAATGTAAGTCGATGAGAGAAAAAAAGATTTATAATTAAAAAAACTAAATATGTCTAAATCGAACAATGATTCGTAACGTCAGCTCACCTACACCCTTATCACATAGCCTTTATGACTATTAAGTTTCGCGGTCATGTTCAATCTATCTTATCACCATGCTTCTAGTAATAAAAAATGTTAGTGTTGAGGTAATACTCTAAAAGTTTTTTAATGAGCATAATAAAGGGTTTAAGCAAAAACGGCAAGGGCTATTCACCTTGAATACAGCGGTTGAGACTGAAAATCTGACTAAGTATTTCAAAGGAGACGGTGGGAAGGAGAGGATTGTGGCAGTCGACCATGTAAACCTTTCCATCAGGGAGGGTGAGTTTTTCGGCCTCTTAGGGCCAAACGGTGCTGGTAAAACGACTCTGATAAAAATTCTTTGCACACTGGTGATTCCTGACGAGGGCACTGCGAGAGTGGCTGGTTTCAACGTCGTCAAGGATGCTGAGAAGGTTAGGGAACGCATAGGCTGGTTACACGGGGAAACGGGTGGGAGAGCTCTCTACTGGAGGCTTTCAGCAAGAGATAACCTAAGGTTCTACGCTTATCTTCAGAATATTCCTACAGACGTAGCTAGAAAAAGAATAGATGCCCTGCTCGAGTTCTTTGAGTTAGACAAGGATGCTGACAGACTCGTGAAGGATTTCTCCACAGGCATGAAGATGAGGGTAATGCTGGCTAGGACGCTTCTTTCAAACGCGCCAATACTGCTGATGGATGAGCCGACTGTTGGGCTTGACGCTACTGGAGCAATAGAGACGCGTAGGCTGCTTCAGGCTCTTTGCAAGGTACTTCGTAAAACCATAGTTTTCACAACCCACAATATTTTTGAGGCTGAAAGGCTTTGCGACAGGATCGCTGTGATGAGCAAGGGAAAGGTTATTGCGGTTGACACGCCGCTCCGGCTGAGCGAAATAACGAGGAAGTATAGGGGTGTTGAAATAAGGTTCCGCGGCTCCTCCGATGAGGCGGTTAGGATCCTAGAGGGGCTAGGATTCGTGAGGAGGATTATAAGTGTTCAGCCCGAGGAAGACTACACTGTTATAAGGGCTGAGGTTAAAGACGAGGAGCAGGCGTTGTCAGAGATTCCTAAGGCGTTCGGCGCCAACGGGTTGAGAACTATAGGAGTTCAAATCGCTCTTCCAAGTCTTGAAGAAGTATTCTTAAACCTGACCGGTGAGGAGCATGAATCAGCCTGAAATCCTCAGGCTGTTCATGATTGAGGAGAAGCGGAGTAAGTCTAGTTTAAGACAGCTGTTCGCAGTGGTTTGGGCCCAGCTTAAGATGATGCTCGCCTATAAGTCTTGGCTCATAATGGACCTGTTAAGCACCCTCGCATCCGTAGTCATGTATTACTTCGTCGGCCTACAGGTTGACCCGCTCCAGCTTTCGCGAAGCGGCTGGGGAACTAGTTACCTCGCCTTTTCCCTGGTTGGAGTCGCAACCTCGAACTATCTTTGGGCGTGCTTAACGAGGCTGAGCCATTCGATCCAACATGAAATAAGAGGGGGAACTCTTGAAACAATCGCGGTAACGCCGATTGACATGCTCATGTTCTTCATAGGCTTGACGGCACGCGGATACCTGGTTAGCCTCATCTACCTGCTTGGAGTTTTTATCGTTGGAGTGTATGGGCTTGGTGCGAAACTCCTGTTTACTCCCCAGTCGCTATTAGTGTTCATAATCATTTTCATGTTAATGCTTATTTCAAATCAAGCTATAGGATTGATATCTGCAGGAATAATAATGGTTTACAAGAGGGGGGATCCACTTGTCTTCGTACTTGCGGCCGTCAACGAGTTTCTCGCCGGTGTCCTGTATCCACTGGAATTGCTTAAACCGTTTCCAGCTGTACAGTTTCTATCGATGCTCTTTCCATACACATATGCTTTAGACGGTATGAGGCGGGTTCTGATTCTCGGCGCCTCAGTATTCGACTTTAACGTGTTAACCGACATTGTGGTTCTGACTGTTTTCAGCGTTATACTTGTCCCATTAGGTTTAAAGATGCTGGGATGGGGGTACGATAGAATAAGAAGAGAGGGAACCACTTCATCCTACTAGGTGGTTAATGGTGAAGGTTGAAGATATTGTTAAATACATGATGGAAAACATTCCGCGGGGAAGGGTTGGGCCCATTGAGAAAGCTGTTGCTTTCATAATTCGGGATTTTAAAATCTGGTGGACGTATAAGCTTTGGATAACGCTGGATATTTTAAGCTCACTGACCTTTGTGGCAACATACTACTTCGTATCGATGATTATTACTCCACAAGCGTTGATTGAAGCAGGGTATGCTGCAGACTTCCTGACTTTCTCAGTCATAGGCATATCTGTGCAGCATTACGTTTTCACCTCTGTCTCAAGTCTTTCAGACGCGATAAGGGAGGAGCAGTGGAACGGCACTATGGAGACCATACTTTCTTCAACCACAAGCTTCAGGGTTTTTCTACTAGGAGAGTCTGCTTTCAGGTTCATAATAGGCTCCTACTTCCTGCTTGCTTCACTCGGCATGGGGATGCTCTTGGGAATAAGGCTTGTCTTAAACCCTGGATCTATTCTCGCCGCATTCGTCTTAACCATCCTGCTGGTGGCGAGCCACATGGTTATCGGGATTCTCGGGGCTGCAATGATACTAAAGCTTAAGCAAGGTGATCCTATAGTCTGGGCTTTCTCATGGTTAACCCAGCTTTTCTCAGGAGTCCTCTACCCTCTGGGTTTGATGCCTGGCTGGCTTAAATGGATTGGAAACGCGTTTCCGTTGACGTACTCTCTAGACGGATTGAGAAGGTGTTTGATGAACGGTGAGGGGTTCGACAGCCCCATGATAATGGAGAACACTTTAAAGCTTATACTCTTCATAATAATAGTGTTACCTTTTTCACTATGGGTCTTCAAAAAGGCTTACGATTCGACTAGAAGGGAAGGAGCCTTAGGCCAGTATTAAAGGCTTCGCGAGGAATCCTTTCTCACACCGACGGCCACCGACTTGTAGTTTGGAGTAAACGTGTTGAAAGTATAGTTTAACGGGACAAGCTTGTTCACAGGCGTTTTCTCAGAGTGAATATGCATCTTTATCGTTCCACTTATAACTGTGATGTCCGCCTTAACCTTGACTTTAAGGCTGCCGCATGGACTTGAAAGGATTATCGTCTCGCCGTCTGAAACCCTTTCCCTCTTAATCCTCAGGATTCATGTAGCATGCTTCAATATTCTTCTTATTCACCTTCATCAGGGTTTCAGATAGGGATGTGAGCTCGTTGCGGAGAAACAGGAAAGGCGTTCTAACGCCGACCAGAATATAAGGGTGTCTCTTGCTTACGGGATAGTCCACACACTCGTAATGCACTGGAACGTATCTCGTGAAAACAGGTTTCTTCGCTCTCCAATCGTCTTCACCCCTGTAAACTTTCTCAACATCACATCCTTATTTTCCCTTATCAAATGCCTTAAAACCTTGTTTTTTGCTGATAACTTCGCTAACAGTCAGACCTCTGAGACAAGGGTAACCCCCGCTTACCGCATCCTCTTCAACGGGCTCAACTTTTACGACAGCATTGTTTTCTACAACATAGTTTAGCCTGCAACCGACCACGCAGTATATGCATGTAGAGTTTATTTTCTCCAACCGGGCTTTCGACGAGGCGAGACAAATATAACTGTTTAATAAGCATTTGACCCTGGAATGTTTGAATCTTAATAGGCTTTTCTAGTTTCATCTAACTACTAGTGTAGACCCTCTGAACCGGTTTACGACTCTGCTTGCAACGCTTCCAAGAATACGCCCAGACTTCCCAAGTCCCTCGCCCCCTATGACGACGAGATCATAGTTCCCCTTCTCCGCTTCTTCAATAATGACTGAAGCAGGGTCACCGATCCTGCTGAAAAGCCTCACTTTAACACCCATTTCCTCAGCCAGCATTCTGGCTTTCTCCAGTATCTCATCCTTCTCCCTGATCATGTTCATCTTGGTTGAATCCGGTAGAACAATGGGTCTTGAAGAAGATTCCAAATCAAGCCCAATCACTGTTTTCGAAAGCATCTCGGAAACATGTAGTATTGAGACCTCAACCTCTGGATCCTGGAGCTTCATCTTCAAAACTATTTCAACAGCCTTGTCTGAAGCAGGAGAACCGTCTGTGGCAACCAGAATCCTCTTAAACATCATCAGGATTTAGAAAGCGTCAATTAATAAATCTTAAAAGTCGGTGTAGAGACCGCTTATTGGGAAACAAAACTCAGACGGGCAGCTTCACCATGCTCTTGAACCCCTAATAATAGGGAGTATCGTTAGGGAAAAAGAACTTGATATATAATGCTGGAGGATGAAAGTTGCGGATTTAACATCTATGCTTCGCTAAAAGGCTTGAAGCATCTGTCTCTCGAGGAATCATCTTCCCTCTCCCTCCTGAAAAGGCTCCGCGTTTTCTTTAACGTAGTCCACCACCTCGTCGACATGCGTGAACGCCAACGAAACATATGTGTCTGCAGAACCATAGTAAAGAGCTATTCTCCCGGTTTCAGCATCTGTTAGGGCTGCACAGGGGAAAACCACGTTCGGAACAAAGCCTACTGTCTCATATTCTTTCTCCGGCGTCAGGAGATAGTTTCTACACCTGTAGAGAACCTTTGACGGCGTGTTTATATCCAGTATTGCTGCACCGCAGCTGTAGACATAGCCGTTGCACGTTAGAACCACGCCGTGGTAGAAGAGAAGCCATCCTTCCGTTGTCTCAATAGGTGTGGGGCCGGCGCCTATTTTAAGCCCCTGCCACCAGCCTGAGCCTCCTCTACCCATGACCCTCCTATGCCTGCCCCAGTGCACCATATCCGGGCTCTCACTAAGGAAGATGTCTCCAAAAGGAGTGTGTCCAGCGTCGCTCGGTCTTGAAAGCATCACGTACTTACCGTTGATTTTCCGTGGAAAGAGGACTCCATTCCTGTTAAAAGGGAGGAAAGCGTTCTCAAGCCTTGTGAACTCTTCGAAATCCTTCGTGAAGCCCACTCCTATAGAGGGGCCGTAGAAATCTGTGCACCACGTCACGTAATACGTGTCCCCTATTTTAACAACCCTGGGGTCGTATGCGTAGTTAGGCTGGTATATTCTTCCCTCCATATCCCTCCACGCGATCACTTCGTCTTCAATATCCCAAGAGATGCCGTCGTCGCTCCAACCAACGTGAAGCCTAGCCTTACCATCCTTATGGTCTGACCTGAAAACCCCTGCGAACTTTCCTCTGAAGGGCACTACGGCGCTGTTGAAAACTCTGGCAGTGCTCCTAGTAGGGTTCCACTTGGTCAGAGGGTTCTTATCATACCTCCAGATGACTCCCTCGTAGCCCTTAGGCTTATCCTGCCAAGGGGCGTTCCCCATGCTTTCTCCAATTATCCTTGCTCCCCCCATTTCCTTAAACCACCGTTTTCTCATCGCATGCAAAGTTATAAAACTTGGCTTGGGGAAAGCTTTGGCGAAAAGGGTTCAAGTGTTGGAATCGTTAAGCCTGTATGCCTAGGTAATCATCATTTCTTCTTAAAGAAGAGCCAAGCTTTTTCCCCAGCCTTCTCAAACCTCATCAGGATGAAGCGTCCCCTAAGACGCTTCCCATGTATTTCAACCTCTATGCTTCTATCCGTCCTCTTAACGAGCTCATAATCCCCGTAATCCCATTTTTCAACCCTGCCCGCGCCATATTGGCCTTCAGGTATTACTCCCTCAAACTCGGAATATTCTATAGGATGATCCTCAACCTGTATCACTAGTCTTTTCACACCAGGCCTGTCCTCCGGCTCCTTGGGTACGGCCCAGCTTTTCAGAACACCGTCCATTTCAAGCCTTAAGTCGTAGTGGAGGTGGGTGGCAGCATGCTTTTGAATAACATAGATCGGCTTCCTATTGCTCATTTCCCAAACCTGGGAGAAACTATCATACGCTGCCCGCCGTCCTGTTCTGAACGATCCTTCTAAGGGTTTCCACACTGCTTTTCCTAGGGGTTCTTTTCTTAGTGTCCAGGTTGACGCTGTAGAGCCCAAACCTCATGCTGAACCCCTGTGCCCACTCATAGTTGTCAGTCAAAGCCCAGTGGAAATATCCTCTTACGTCGACACTTTTCCTGCTGACAATCTCCTCGAGAACCCGCAGGTGTTCAACAATATACCTCGGCCTAAGCGTGTCTTCAGAGTCGGCGACACCGTTTTCCGTGATGAACATGGGTCTACCGTATTTAGACATTTCGACAAGCGTCTCCGCAAGCCCCTCCGGGTAAAGTTCCCAGCCGAAATCCGAAGTGGGCCTACCGTCACGAGAAACATCTTTAGCCTTGCAGGTTAAGCCGTAGCCCTCCATAATCTCCGGAATCCCCTGAATGCCCATGAATAGCCTTGCAAGAAGAGACTTCCTTCCCTTCACAACCATCCGCGTGTAATAGTTTACTCCAAGCCAGTCCAGCTTCCCCTCAAGATGTTTTTCAAGCTCTTCACCCTCCCTAATCATGTCGAGATTCGTATCAACCCATCCTGATGAGACTGCCTGTATGAACAGGTTGTTGTGAACATGCCTAAGGAAACGTGAAGCATGCGAATCCTCCTCTCTGGAAGAGTCTAGCGGCATCACTGGGATGACGTGTTGAATAACGCCTATCGATGCTGAAAGTGGACTATCGGGATCAACCCGTTGACAGTCAAGCTTCTTCACGGCTTCGAAAGCCCTTGCATGTGCAACAATCATATTCGTCAAGACACGTTTAAAATTTTTAAAAGAGTTTAAAGCGTTTGTTCTAACGCTTGGCGGAAACCCGCTTCCAGCCATGAAATAGCCCATCTCCGCAACGACATTCGGCTCATTGAAAGTAGCCCACATGTCAACCTTACCTCCAAGCCTCCAAGCTAAGAATGCAGCATACTTCGAGAACTCTACGATCGTCTCCTGATCATACCAGCCCCTAGGGCCCTTTTTTAAACCTGAGGCCCTCGCAGCAATCGGGTCGTGAACCCAAATTGGAAGGGTGAAGTGGTTTAAGCATACTATCACCTTAAACCCTTTCTCCCTAAGATTGTCAATAATCCTCTCGTAACGGTTTAAAGCATCCGCGCTAGCCAGGTTTTCAAGCCTCTCCAGAGCCTTATCGTCGATGTCGATTCTAACTATCCTCTCATGCTTAGTCTCCACGTCAACCCTGATTTCAAAAGTATTCTTGGGAAATATTCTGCTCCACTCTACTCCAAGCCTGTAAGCATTCATGCCCAGTCCCTTAGCAAGCTCATGGTCAGCGTCGTAAAGCTCCCAGTAGTCTACCCCGTTCTCAGGAAGATCGCCGCTAACAATCTTGCTTCTCAAGTTTACTGGATCGTGGACCCATTTAAACCAGTCAGTATTCGGGTCCAGGTTTTCGCCGACAGGGTTGCCCATTTCAAACTGGAAGCCTGCTTCTGAAACCCCCCAGAGAAAACCCTCTGGAAACATGAGCAGCCATAACCCTGTGGAAAATATAAACTTTAGAGATGTTAACGGTTCTTAGCCCGAGGGTTTTCTAACGCCTGGCTTGAACAATAAACCTGCATGCGGGATCGCCCTTAGCGATACACTCGGCCTCCACTACGCTTACGCTTGTGTTTAAAATGTGTTCAAACACCCCTGCTAAATATCCTCTGAAGAACTGGCTGAAAGCCTCCCCCCTCTTCCCTTTGAAAGGCAGGCATTCGAACAATTCTCTAACTATCAGTGTTGCTCCCCCATTGTTGAACTCCACTATTTCAGCCATACACCAGCCTTTAGCAATCCTCTCCGCCAGTATCAGCTTTAAAACGTCCAGCCTACTCGCGCGATGCTTGTTCAAAACGCTTCTCGCCTTGTCTTCCCCGGCTGACACTCCCATCTGGTATAGCACGACAGCCGCCCCGGTTCCAAACTTCTCGTAGAGACTCTCGACAATTCTTCCAAAGGTTTCAACCCTGAACGTGAAGCTCCTCTCGCCGGAAACCAGAAGTGGGAAGTGTAAGGTATCTATAATCAGCCCGCTAAACCTTTTCTCGGAAAAATTAACCTCTAAGACTCCTTCAATGCTCTCCAGATCCGTGGCGATGTCCTTTGCCCGAGCATCACTGTTTGAAATATCTATGAAAGCGCCTATGAGAACATTGTCGCCCTCCCTGCTCACCGTGTAGAAACCAGAGAAAAGCCTAACCCTTCTTTCATAAAAAGTCTTAAAAATCTTTGTGAAAACCCCCGGGGTTCTAGCCTTTACAGAGATCTCGATGAGCTCGGCTTCAGGATGCTGCTCAGCGCATAACACTTCCTTCGGGTTAAGCCTCTCGATCTTTCCACCGCCGAGGTTTTTAACAGGCTTCTCCTCCATGTTCCATATGGGCATTTCAGGCTTTCCTTATAAACTTATTTTTCAATCATAATAAAACAATTCCATGCGCTTAACGCCCTTTTTTATAATATGGTTTAAATGTGTTTAAAAATAGTTTAGAATTCTTAATGTTCGTAGAACCTTTAATAAGGTTAGTGTTGTTTTAAAAATAGTGATGCCCGTTGGAGTATGTTGAGCTGGGTAGGAGCGGTTTAAAGGTCTCTGTAGTAGGCTTGGGTGCTTGGCAGGCGAGTGGGAAAGCCTGGGGTGCTGATGTTGAGGACGATCAGATAGTAAGGGCGATAGTCAGGGCTCACGAGCTCGGGGTTAACCTCATAGATACTGCCGAAGCATACGGTGGAGGTCATTCTGAAGAGGTTGTTGCCAGAGCCGTAAGGGAGGTTGGAAGAGAGAACCTTGTCATCGCCACCAAGGTTCACGGCGGGCACTTAAGGTACAACGATGTTTTAAAGGCTGCTGAACACAGTTTAAGGAGGCTTGGAGTAAGAGAGATAGACCTTTACCAGGTTCACTGGCCGGACCCGTGGGAGCAGGTTCCGCTGAAGCATACTATGCACGCCATGGAGAGGCTTTATAAGGAGGGTAAGATAAGAGCCATCGGTGTTAGCAATTTCGCCGTCAGAGACTTGGAGGAGGCAAGGAGACACTTGTCTGAACCAAGCATCGTTTCAAACCAGGTTAGGTATAACATGCTGCAGCGGGAGATTGAGGAGGAGGTTCTGCCCTACTGCAGGAGGGAGAACATAACGGTGATCGCGTATAGTCCTCTTGCTCAGGGCGCGTTAACCGGAAAGTATTGTTTAAGCAATAAGCCTTCGGACAGTATTAGAGGAGGGAACAAGCTTTTCATGGACGAGAACCTTGCTGAGATAAGCCGTCTCCTGAAAGTCTTGGAGAAGATTGCCAAGGTAAGGGGCAAGACTATTGCTCAGGTCGCTATGAACTGGCTGCTGAGAGAGGAGAATGTTGTCCCGATACCTGGGGCGAAGAACCCTGTGCAGGCTGAGGAGAATGCTGGCGCAGCAGGCTGGAGGCTGAGCGAGCAGGAGCTCATGGAGATAGATAGTGTTCTCAAAAAATTGTCGGTAGACTTCTTCTAATGACTCTGGTAACGGCCGGGTGCCGAATATGGTTGCGAGCAGCCGGATTTTCAGAGAATAACTGTTCCTAAAGGCCTGAAATCCTGTGATGGCAGCTCAGCCGTTTTTCCCAACCTTTCTAGTAGAGGGCTTATTCATCCTGATAAAGAAGAATCCTGAAACAAGCCTTCCGGCTGCGGAAATGAAGTATCCTATTTGAAGGCTCAACTGCCTCCCGAAACGGAGGCTCATGAACTCCTCCATGTTCCCTCCGACAGCCGAGCCCGTGAAATACGATATTCCAGTTACCATGTTGTATATGGAAGTCAGCTCACCAACACGGTCTTCAGGAATAATGTCTAGAATATAGGGGAGGATTGTCGCGTTACCCACGGCCAACATGGTGCCGAGGTAAACGCTAAGAATAGCAAGGTGGAGAAAGCTTTGTGCGAAACAGTATGCTAATGGCACTGCGGTGAGCGAAACATAATATAGGACTATTAGGGGCTTTTTGCCCTTTACGGTGGCTAGGCGTCCCATGAAGGGTTGAGCTATTAGCGTGGCGATTGTTTGAATCACCGAGATGGCTCCAACCTCAGTCATGCTTAGGTTAAGGATTGTCGCGGTAGTGATTGTGAAAAGGGGCCAAGCTAGAGACATGAAGAAACCTTGTAATGCTGACATTTTTAGGAAGAGCTTGAAATCACTGCTCTCGTTTATTAAACTGGGTATGTCGGAGATTCTGAATGTGGACATGATGCTTTTGAAACTGGTTTTGCGAATCCTGCCCTCCTTTATCCTTAAGAGTATTAGGGACCCTGGTAGGCTTACGGAAACCCCTATTGCCGAGGGTGCTAGAAGGCTCCCCCCTGAGTAGTCTATAAGCCATCCTGAGAATGCTGTTGCAACCAGGCTTCCAAGAAGAGAGGCGATGTTCATGTTTGAAACCACTATGCTTCTCGAGGAGGGCTGCGTCGTCTCTCTTAAAAGAGCGTTCCAAGCAGGGACTGCGGCTGAGCTCAGGAAGAAGCATAGTGCAACAAGGATTAGAAATGTTTTCGGCTCAGCCGTCAAAGCCATAGGTATCCAGATGAGCGATGCTGCGATGCTTGTGACAACTATCATGCTGACCCTTCTCCCAAGCATGTCGCTGAGCCTTCCCCAAGGTACTTGGAGGCTGTTGACGAAAAGGTTGTTGAAAGAATGCATCCAGCCTATTTCTCCCGGGGAGGCCCCGATTCTGGCGGCGTAAACATAAATGAATGGGAAGACCATGCTGTTGCTTAGAGAGCTGGTGAAAACCCTCCCATACATCAGTCTTAGCTTCTTCTTGTTTTCATTGCCAGCCATCAGAAGCATCAAGGGATAGCCCGCAGCTTTTAAACTCTACTTTCTTCTAAACATGTTTAGAAGATCACCGCATGGCGTGCGATGCTTGCAACATAAACATTAATTCTATGCTTTTTAGCTCTTACTCAGCGTGTTGCAATGCTGACTACAATATGTGTTGCGCATTATGAAGCGGGCCATGTGCTACACGCGTATAGCAGGTGCCGGCTTGACAGTCCTAACCCAGCAAGATGAGCCTACAGGGGCGACGAACCGGAAGCCTCCGCGTCGAGACGTAGAGAATTTCAAACTCTACTGCTGAAAAAGAGGCTTCAGTAAATCTTATTAAAAACCTCTTTCTCCCCCGGGTTGAAATGAGCAGGATCAGGGTGGGTATAGTTGGCTGCGGCGGAATAGCAAGGGGAACCCATGTTCCACACTATAGGAAGATTAGCGATGTTGAAGTCGTTGCATGTGCTGACGTTGATGTTAACGCTGCGAGAAGCTTAACTGAGGATTTTAAAATACCGCGTTACTACGCGGATTTCAACGACATGTTTGATAAGGAGGAGCTTGACGCGGTAAGCGTCTGCACCCCAAACATGTTCCACAAGGATCCTGCTGTCGCAGCTTTGAAGGCTGGTGCGCATGTTTTGACGGAGAAGCCTATGGCTGGCAACCTGAGGGATGCATTGGAGATGTATGAAACGTCTAGGAAGACTGGTGGAATCCTTATCGTAGGCTTTCAGACTAGGTTTAAACCTGATTTAAACATGTTGAGGAACATGGTTAACGAAGGTGAACTCGGTGAAATCTACTATTCTAGGGCGATGGCTTTGAGAAGGTGGGGCATACCTCCGAGAAAAACCTTCATAAGCAGGAAGCTTGCGGGGGCAGGCCCGTTGTTCGACATAGGCTGCTACGCCGTTGACTCCACGATGTATATCATGAATTTCCCTCGGCCTAAATCGGCCTTCGGAGTGTTTTACACAAAGTTCGGAAACAATCCTGAAATTGCTGGGCGGGGCTGCTGGGGTGGAACATGGGGCCCAGCGGAGTTTGAGGTTGAGGATAATGCTTTCAGCATGGTCAAGTTTAAAAACGGTTTCACAATGCTTCTTGAAACGAACTGGGCTTCGTTCATAGATAGAGACAGGTTTAGCGTTGAACTACTTGGGTCGAGCGGCGGAGCCCAGCTAGACCCATTCGAAATATATAAGGAGATTCAAGGCGTTAGGGTGACGATTAGGCCACAGGATCAGATGCCCAACGTAGACATATATGAGATGAGAATCCGGAAGTTCATAGAGTCGGTTAAAGAAGGCAGGCCACTGTTCTCTCCGGCCATCGAGGGGGTCAGGGTTCAAGCTATTCTTGAAGCAATATACAGGTCTGCAGTTGAGGATAGGGAAATTCCTGTCGAATGGGACTTCTAAACCTGTCCCTGTTTAAGCGCCCATCGTTTCGAAAAATAATCTGCTTGGAACGCTACATGCGTTGAACCAAGTATTCCTTTATTGATTCTGCCGCGATCAAACCTGATTTAAAAGCCGGCCCTATTAGAGAGGGTCCTGATTCAACGTCTCCGGCTGCGAAAACACCTTTCCAACTCGTCCTCCTCTTGTCGTCCACAATTATCCTACCATCTTCAGCCACATGTATTCTGTCCGAGTATTTCTTGAAGGGAGGTGTGGAACGCCCTCCTGTCGCCACTATTACTGAGTCGACTTCAAACGCTTTCTCAGACCCGGGGACAGGTGTGGGAGAGGGTCTCCCACTCTTGTCAGGAGGACCGAGCTTAATATCCATGGTGATCATCTGCCTAACCCTCCCGTCTTCACCCTTGAATCCGACAGGGGTCTTAAGCTCAACTATTTCAACACCCTTGTCCTCAAGCATTTTAAGCTCTTTTTCACCCGCCGGAGCCTCTCTCCTAGTCCTCCTGTACACTAGCGAAACCTCCTTAACGCCGATTTCAAGGGCGAGAAGGGCCGAGTCTACGGCTGTTAGGCCGGCTCCGATGACTGCGACGGAGGCTCCCAGGCTTGGAAGGCTTGAGGGCGGAGAGTAGCCAAACTTAGTCAAATAGTATTTTACGATATATGGGGCTGCGTGGAAAATGCCGTCTAGCTCCTCTCCCTCAACTTTCAGCCTACGCGGTTCCCAGGCTCCCGTCGCTATCAGGGTGGCGTCGTATTTCTCTACTATCTCGCTGAAATCCACGTCGAAGATCTCTGCGTCGTAAACCTTCTTGCCAAGGTGAAAGTAAACCCCTTTCTCAACGAGCTCCTTCACACCCTCTCTGACACTCTTCTTCGGTATTCTGAACTCAGGGATGCCGAATAAGAGTAGGCCACCTGCCTCAGGCAGCATGTCGTAAACATCAACCTCAACTCCTTCGCAGATCAAGGAGCCTGCTGCAGTCAGCCCAGCTGGTCCAGCACCGATTACTGCCACCCTCCCTCTTATGCGCGGGGCTGTTTCCTTACACCTGAGGAATCTCAAGGCGTCTGCAGGATTATTCCAATCTTAAAAAACTTTTTGTTTCAGACATTCTTTCACCACGTCTATTCGAGAGGAAAGGCTTATTACAGGGTTACTGTGGTTTCCGTCATGCGTGCAAACTACATATTTGTGACCGGCGGGGTTATCAGCGGCATAGGGAAAGGTATTACTGCGGCCTCGATAGGCAAGATTCTTCAGGCAAGGGGTTACCGTGTAACAGCTGTGAAAATAGATCCCTATCTTAATTATGACGCTGGCACTCTCAGGCCGACTGAGCACGGCGAGGTCTGGGTTACTGAGGACGCTGGGGAGATAGACCAGGACCTTGGACACTATGAAAGGTTCCTGGACATAAACATTCCCAGGAGGAACAATATTACAACCGGCCAGATATATGGGGCGATTATCGAGAGGGAGAGGAGGGGTGAATACTTAGGCAAGACTGTTGAGGTTATTCCGCATATAACTGACGAGATAAAACGCAGAATAAGGGCTGCAGCTGAGGAGGCTGAAGCCGGCTTCACCATTGTCGAAATAGGAGGGACAGTCGGCGAGTATCAGAGTGAGATATACTACATGGCTGCGAGAATGATGAAGGGTGATGGAGACAGGGTGATATTCATACACGTAGCGTATCTTCCGATTCCAAGGCACCTGGGTGAGATGAAGACTAAGCCGGTTCAACAATCTGTTGAAAAGTTAGGTGAACTCGGGATACAGCCGGATTTCATAATCTGCAGAGCTGAAGGCTTCATAGATGATGTAAGGAAGGAGAAGATATCAATATTCTGTAACGTGCCTAAAGACCATATTATCTCAAACCCCGACTTGGAAAACGTTTACGAGCTTCCATTAATATTTGAGCAGCAGAACCTTGGAAAGAAGATCGTGGAGAAGTTCGGTATGGGGCTGAGGGAACCTAAGCTTGACGACTGGAAGCAGTTCGTTGACGCTTTAAACAATGCTACGCAGAAAGTAAAGATAGGAATAGTCGGGAAATATTTTGAGATCGGTGAGTACAGGCTTCCGGATGCTTATATTTCTGTAATAGAGGCGGTTAAACATGCTTGCGCAACCAATTTTTTGAGGCCAGTATTCGAATTCATAGATTCGACAGACTTCGAAAAGGATTCTGACAGGCTTTCGATTCTTGACGAGCTTAACGGGGTGATTGTCCCAGGCGGGTTTGGTACAAAAGGTATTGAAGGTAAAATAGCTACAATAAACCATGTTAGGGTGAAGAAAATACCTTTTTTGGGCCTCTGTCTAGGGCTTCAGCTTGCTGTCATAGAGTACACGAGAAACGTTATCGGCCTTGAAAGAGCTAATTCAACGGAGTTCGACCCCGATACGCCTCACCCTGTTATTGACATTCTTCCGGAGCAGAAAGAAATATTGAAAGAATCAAGGTATGGGGCTTCAATGAGGCTGGGTGCATACCCGGCTGTTTTAAAACCTGGGACACTTGTCTCTAGGCTTTATGGGGGGGCTTCGATAGTTTACGAGAGACATAGGCATCGATACGAGGTGAACCCTAAGTATCATGAAAACCTTCAGAACCACGGGATGATTTTTTCCGGAGTTTCTCCGGACGGTAGGCTTGTGGAGTTCATAGAGCTCGATAATCACCCGTTTTTTGTAGCAACGCAGGCGCATCCTGAGTTTAAGTCTCGACCGCTTAAACCCGCTCCACTTTTCAAGGGCTTTATAGATGCTTGTATAGCGCGTGCTGACGCGTATTTGACGATGTGAGGCGGGTCTAAACCTCGTGCCAATGGATTCCTGTAGCTTGCAATCTCAACTAAAAAATCTATTTCGCCTTTCCCATGTTTTTTAATGCTTTCTACTCCAAGTTCTTCATATGAAATAGCTTTAACGCGTTTTCTACGGGAGATGGACGACATGGTTGACATATCTTTTGCCTTTATCTGCGGAATGAATGCTAGTCCTCCCTTACCCTGTTTCTTAACCAAATTTAAAGTCATGTTCCTCTTTAGACTATGAGAAGGTGTCCCTCGACCTTCTTCTCCTCGCGGTTTGTTACACGTTTACTTTAAACCTGCCCATGAGTTTTTCAATAGTTTTTAAACACGCTGAAAGTTTCATACCCGTGCGTTATTGTTATTTTATGCCTGAAAGCTAATAAAGTTAATTAACTTCCTGAATAATCTTGGTGGAAAGTTTGGAGAAGGAGAGAGAGGAAGGGAATGTAGAATATAAGCTTTTACTTAATCCGAGTGATGAAAAGAGGCTTCAACAGCTCGCCACCCAGTTGAACTATAGGCTTAACGAAGGCAGGGGAGAGGCTTTCTACGAAATAGGTGTGAGCGATGAGGGTGAAGCTGTAGGTCTCACGGATGAAGAGGCGGAAGAGTCTTTGAAGGCTTTAGATATGATAGCTAAGACGATCGGCGCCTCCTACATGATTACTAGGGTTGAAAGGGGGAGAAGGGGGAAGGTGTTAGAAATACTTGTAAGAAGAACTACGGATTTTCCGCCTGTTCAGGTTTCAGTAGCCCTCTTGGGAAACGTGGATTCAGGGAAATCTACGTTAAAGGGGGTGTTGATATCTGGTAGGCTCGACGATGGTAATGGTGCTGCAATGAGCATGGTTGCGAGATATCTTCACGAAATTAAGTTTAGAAGATCCTCCTCCGTTTCAATCCATCTTCTAGGTTTCGACTCAAAAGGTAATTCGATAAATGATTCATTGGGCTCTTATGATGAATCTAAGATTTTTCTGAACGGTTCTAAGATTATTTCCATAATAGACTTGGCCGGTCATGAAAGATATTTAAAAACAACGATAAGAGGCATTCTTGGAAATCTGCCCGATTACGTTTGCATAGTTGTTGGAAGCAACGCTGGCCCTATAGGGACTTTTAGGGAACACCTCGGGTTGTCTGTTGCCCTAAAAATACCTGTCTTTATTGTTGTGACTAAGATAGATATTGCCCCGCCGGAAGTTCTTTCAAGGGCCCTCAACGATATTGAAACGATTCTTAAGCTTCCCGGGGTTAATAAGATACCGTTTCTGATAAAAAGCGGCAGTGACGCTTCGCTTGCGTCAAGGGTGATGCCACACCTTAGGGTCTGCCCAATATTCTTGGTTTCAAACATTACTGGAAGAGGTTTGGTTGAGCTGAAAGCTTTTTTAAACGCCATTCCACCGAAAACGGATTGGGCTGAAAAATCCAATATGAAAACACTCTGCTTTATCGATGAGAAGTTTTATGTTGAGGGTGTTGGCCTCGTTGTAGGCGGGCTCGTCGAGCAGGGTGTTGTTAAGAAGGATGAGATGCTTCTACTCGGGCCTTTCGACGACGGCTCCTTCAGAACAGTCAGGGTTAAGTCTATTCATATAAACAGGGTTCACGTCGAAAAGGCTACTGCAGGCCAAATAGCCGCGCTAGCAATAACGAACGTTGACTACGATGAGATTAGGACAGGCATGGTTCTGCTGGATGTTGGGGCTAAAGCCTACGCTGTGAGACGGTTTACCGCTGAGGTTAGAATACTGCATCATCCAACCACCATAATGTTGGGCTACGAGCCTGTTATACAGACTAGGACCGTTAAGCAGGCTGCGAAGATAGTCAGGATGAGGAAACCGGCCCTGAGGACTGGGGACACGGATATTGTCGAGTTTGAATTCATAAAAAGGCCTGAATACGTGAGGATTGGCGACACCTTTATCTTCAGAGAGGGAAGAACCAGGGGGCTTGGCGTTGTTAAGAAAATTACTGCCTAGTTTTTCACGTGGGCTTAGTAAGGCCTCGAGTGCGCGCGCTTTATCAAAACCCTTGGCAAGCCTCTTCTTTTACTGTCCATAGCCTGCTTACGGGAATGTTTATTTTTAAAAGAAAGATAGTAGAAGTCCGTAAAATGTTATTAACGGGATTCCAACCGCAAGCATGAATCCTAGAAGTATTGTGGTGAACTCTAGGTCCAGCTTTTCAGTGGACGCGTGCACAAGCGTCATGAATGCTGGGGGGAGAAGCGCCACCATAACTGTAACTATTGACGCTTGCGAATTTAAGCCGAACAGGCCTGCTAGGGTTAATCCCGCCAAGCCCCCAATAGGGATTTTAATGACTGTCGCTGCAAGAATATGTTGAACAATACTTTTAGACGGGAGCCTTATGAACGCGCCCACTGCAATAAGCATTACAACAATGTTTGTAAACGAGACTATGCTCGTCAAGAACCCGAATGATTCCGGCAACTTTAATCGGCAAAGGTTGGCTGTAAGGCCGAGTATTATCGAGAGAATATAGGGCTGTGTGAGAAACCCTTTAACACTGCTTTCAAGAGATCTTTCTCTCCGGGAAGGGTTGAATCTTGATGCGACCATAAACGCTATTGAAAAAACGTAGAGGGAGTTGCCTATGTCGATCAACGAGGCTGTTGTAACGCCCTCAGCGTTGAAGAATAGCTCTATAAACGGTAAACCTATTATGCCAATGTTTAAAGTACTGCATCCCAGTAGGAAAGCGCCTCTCCTAGCCCTATCCATGTTCAGGCTTCTCGACGCGAAGAACGCTATGGCTAGGAGCAGAAGATTAAGCATCAGTCCGATTACTGGAAGCAAATAGTCCTCTAAGGATATTTTTACAGCGGCGAAAGAGCGAAAAACTATAATGGGCAGGAGGAGGTTGATAGATAGTGATAAAAGCTTCTTGCAAAACTCTTCACTAATCACGCGAAGCCTTCTTAAGAATATGCCTAATGAAAGGAGCGTAACTATTTGGAACATCGTTTCAAACAGGCCCGGCAATGCTCAAGCCTCAGCCGGAGGTTTATTAAACCTTTAGGATGCTCTATGTAAAGGATTAGAATTAAAGTTTTTATAAAAACTAGTTTAAACTCTTACAGATGAAACCGCTATGAGGATTGGAAGAGGCATAAGGGTTAAAAAGCTGTTTGGCGAGGATGTTTTGAGAATACTCAGGGCAAGAAACCTTGTCGACAAGTCTCTCCTTATTAAAAGAACAGGAGATTTTCTAGTTATACCCCTCGCTGGGAACGTTCAGAGGGAGGAGTTGAGAGAGCTAGGTGTTGAAGTAGATTTGGTGATTGAAGAGTTTGAGGAAGCCGCCAGAATGCCAAGCCTATTTGAAAATCTTAAGGGTATTCTGTCAGAGGAGGATCTCAAGGTCATCCCCCGATCTTACGATGTGATTGGCGATGTCTGCATTCTTCAGCTTCCCACTGCGCTTTACGATCACCGCAGGGTCATTGGGGAAGCGTTTCTAAAATCCATGAAGAACATTAGGATAGTGCTCAACAAGGCTGAGCCTCTTTCAGGCGAATACAGGGTGGGAGGATACGAGGTTTTAGCCGGCGAGGGCGGCACGGAGACGATCTACCGGGAGCATGGTTGCGTTTTCAAACTCGATGTTTCAAAAGTTTTCTTCACGCCGCGGCTCTCAGCCGAAAGAATAAGAGTGGCCTCGCTGGTTAAGCCTGGAGAGGTTGTCTGCGATCTTTTCGCTGGAGTAGGGCCCTTCAGCATAATTATCGCGAAGAAGAATCCCGGTATAAAGGTTCATGCTTGCGACATAAACCCTCGTGCCTACCAATACCTTGTTGAGAACATAAGGTTGAACAGGGTTGAAGACAGGGTTAATGCTTATCTCGGGGATGCTAGAGAACTATCCGAGAAGTGTTTGAAAAACATTGGGGACAGGATTATTATGAACCTGCCTATGAGTTTTGAAATGTATCTTGATGCGGCTAGGAACGCGCTTAAAAAACAGGGGGGTGTAGTGCATCTCCATGTCTTCTTAGAAAAGGATACTGATCCAGATGAAAAATATGCGAGCGTCGAGGAATCGTTCAGGAGGATTGGCTGTGAAACCAGGCTCTTAACGTCGAGAAGGATAAGGGAGGTTGCTCCCTTTAAATACCACTGGGGGTTAGACATAGAGGTTAAGCCAAAAAGTGATTAGCACGCGCGCCGTTTACACGGCTCAGCCCTTGCAGTAAAAAATCCGCGTTTACGATATTGTTCTTTTTCCTCCCGCCTTCCTCGTTAATAAAGTGTGGGAAATCAAATAGAAGCGTGCCAGAATGCTTTCTTTGTATTGTCTCGATTTGTCACTAATCCAGCGCGCTAGGGAGGGCAGTAGGAGAAGGAGCTTCAGGTAGTTTCCCTCCGCCAGTATTGCCTGCTTCAGGTTCGAAGGGTCGACACCCGTGTAGGGTCTTCTCAGCCGGGCTTCCCCAGCTACCGCCGTCAGCCTTCCCATGAAATAATCGGTTTATAAATGTTGCCTTTTTATTAACCTGAGAAAAAATTAAATAATGTTTACGGTTTACAAACGGTTTCCGAGATCATGGTTAAGGTAAACTATCATATTCACAGCACGTATAGCGACGGCCGAGCCACCATACTGGAGTATGTTGAGGAAGCCGTTAGAAAGGGTTTTCAGGAGATCGCCTTTACTGAACACTTGGCGATACGGCCAGGGTCGATGGAAAAACTGTATTACTCCATAGATGCTTCTAAGATAGGGGATTATGTTGAGGAGGTTAGAGGGGCTGAGAAGAGTGTTAAAGGCTTAAAGGTTAAGGCTGGCTTGGAGGTTGACTACTTTCCAGGCTCGGAATCATTGCTTAAAGATATCTTTGGGAGTAATGATTTAGATTTCACTATGGTGAGCATCCATTGGATAGGCGAGTTTTGTCTAGACTGTGTGAAGTACAAGAAGGCTTTCGAGATTGCTGTTAAAGAGGAGGGTTTCGACAAGTTCTACTCGAAATACTTGAGGCTTCTCGGAGAGGCTGTGGAGTCAGGATTGTTCAACGTTATTGGACATTTCGACATCGCTAGGAACTGGGGTTTCAAAACCCCCAGTGATTTTAAGAGGGATGAGCTCACGATCCTGGAAAGAGCAGGTAATCTGGGAATGGCTGTCGAGGTTTCCAGCAAGGGTTTGAGAAACCCCATTAAAGAACCATATCCCACTCGGAGGATTTTAGAATACTGCAGTTCTCTCCGCATACCGGTAACACTGGGTACTGATGCTCACAGGTTGAATGAGATTGATGCAAACTATGATTCTATAGTTGAGTATGCTAGGTGCGCAGGCTACTCGGAGCTAGCCACGTTTAACAGGGGGAAGCTGACTTTCGTTTCCTTCTAAGCATTTCCGAACCATCGGCCTAAGCCACTCTTCGTCTTTCTGACCCTGTGTTGTTCAGCCTCCTTAAGAACCTCCCTGTAACGCGGATATTTGATTCTCATGATTGCCTCCTCTAAGCTTAGCCATTCGAAGCCCTCGTGCTCCCAGGATATTGAAACGTTTTTCCCAAAGGCTTCTCCGAGAAATAGGACTAAGGTTTTGCTGACAAGCGTACCCTCATCTCTCCTATAATAGTAGTTTAAAACCTTCCTGAACCCAGGTATGACTCTAATTTTATCTAGCCCGCTTTCCTCCTTCAATTCTCTCAACGCCGCTGTAAGTTCGTTCTCGTCCTCCTCTATATTGCCCTTCGGAAAATCGAGTCTTCCCCCAACTTTTAGAAACAGGTATTTCACTTCATTATTTTCCCTTGTAAAAACTATGAAGCCGGCGGACTTCTCTTTAATCCGGGGGCTGGACAATAAGCTTTAACCCTGGCTTCTCTTTATAAGTGTTTTCGGGAAAAGCTTATTTCAGGGCTTTTATAGTATTAGTGCGATGAGTCATGGAGAAGGAAGAGCTCTTAAAAATGCTTAACCATGCGCTCGAGCTCGAGCACGCGGCTTATGTGCAGTACCTCAGCCACGCTGAGCTGATAGACGGCGAGAACGCTGAGCCATTAATTGAGCGGCTTAAGGAAATAGCAAACGATGAGAAAACCCATCAGGAGAAGTTTAGGTCCCTAATAGGAATGCTAGGGGGGACGCCCAGCATGAGTATTGCAGAAACCCATCCGGCTAAAACCGTTAGGGAAATACTTGAGCAGAACCTGAAGGATGAGAAGGATGCTGTTGACACTTACAGGAAGATATATGAGGCAGTAGTTAGAGGAAGAGGCAGAGGATACTATGATATGCTTCTTGAACATGAAATAAGACACATTATAATGGATGAGCAGGAACATATAACTGAGCTAGAACTACTACTCGGAAAGTCGGGTGAAAGCTATTAAAAACATCGCTATTTTTTTTAAACTTATTGGAATACCCAGCTGAGGTTAGCTTCCCCCTCTTCTATACTCCTGAATGCTTCCCCGTCTGTAATCTCCTTAACTGGTTTCACCAGCATTTCCTCGTCTTCAGGCGACGTGGAGAAGTTTGCCAAGTATGTTTTCCCATTCAAGTATCTTAAACTCCCTTGACTTTTTCAGCCATCGTTTTATCGATCTCCTTAAAGTCTTCAGGCGGCAGCCTAAGCCCACCCCAAGGTTTTAAACCCGTTACGAAACCCCAGTCGTCGCATAAGCTTTTAACGTAAACATGCAGAGGGATTGAGTTTCCAAAAACCTTTCTAACGGTTCAGAATATTCTCCTAAGCGCGCGCTAATGTCTTCGATGAGAAGACTTTTTCTGTTGCATTTGGGGTTTGTAATACTTGGAGTAGCCCTCTCGCTTCGCTTCGTAACCCTCAGCTTCCCCCTGTCGCTGCGTTTTTCTGAGCAGAATGTTCAAGCTATACGGGGAATCGTTTCTCTAGGAGGATTCGTTTTCTCCTCCCTACAGCTGGCCGCCTATATTCTTTTCTCGGCCTCGTACACTCCGCAAACTGAATCCGTAGATGGGAATGGCAAAATACTGGCCGTCCTACCAGGTTTCTACCTTATATTTTTCAATCCTTTTCTTGAACTTTTTATCTCTCGCGATAATCGGGTACGTCATGGCCCGTGCCCTAATTCTCTTCACTTATAAAACAGCGGCAATTCGCTTCTAGTCCTGCTCGGCTTTGCATGTTTCTTCACGAGCCGCCTGTTCTTTCTTTTCACGACGATTGAAGAAAGCCTCTTGTTCCTAGGCCAGGTTGTTCAGCTTTTCGGATTCATATTCTTTTTAGTGACGTTGACGCGGGTGACTAAGACGGGTTGACTGGTTCAAAAGAGTACTATTCTAAAGCACGCACCTACTTAGACATTTTGAACAAGATAGTTAACGAAGGCGGTAGGGCTGGGCCCACACGCATTCTTTACGGTGCAAACTTGTCGCATGATCGTTTGACTAAGCACTTAGCCCAGCTTATCAGCCTAGGGTTGGTTGTTGAGGGGAAAGAGGGTGACAGGGTGTTCTATTCTTTAACTGAAAAAAGTATGGCTTTTAAAGTTTCGCCGGATGCAGGCTTTCGCTAAAGCCTTTGGAATACCTATTTGAGAGCCTTCACGGTGTCCAAACCAATTCTTCTTGGCGTTAAGCATGGAAAGATTTATGAGTGTAACAGGGGATTCTAATACTGCTAATGGAGACTGTTGCCAGGATTAATGAGCCGCTTCACGGTTATGTTCAGGAGATAGTGCTAATCCCCGTGAGCAAGCTTAAGGTTATAGAGGTTCAGAGAAAACCCTCCGCTCCACACGTTAAGAGGCTTAAAAGCTCGATTAAGAAGATAGGTTTCACCATACCGCTGATAGTTGTCAGAAGAGGGGAGGACAACATAATAATAGATGGTCAACACAGGTTTCTGGCGGCGAAGGAGCTTGGAATAAAAGAATTGCCTGCTATAGTAATACCTGAAAAGTATGCTCACAACCTGATGGAGCTGAACGTTGAGAAACAGATGTCCCTGAGGGAGAGAGCATATGTTGCGCTCAATGTTTACAGGATGTATTTGAATGAAACCCCATCTATGAAGGAGGATGATGGAAGAATAATGGATTCGATAGAGTATGCTTACTATGTTACGCTTGGAATAGCCTATGAGAAGAAGGCTAGGGTATCCGGCTCACCCTATGAACCATTGTTGAAGAAGGTGGACGGTTTCCTTTCAAAGCCGTTGAAGGACGCTATTGTTGAAAGGGAGAGGAGGGCGGAAGTCGTAATAGAGACGGATGCCTTAACCAGGGAAGTTATGAAGAAGGTTGAAGAGCTTGGGGTGGAGCACGAATTCCTGTATAATGAAGTAGTTTCCTTCTGCAACCCTATGAAGAGGAAGAAAAAGGTTTCCCAGAGCTTCGACAATATTTTCAGCGCACTGCAAAAGAACCTGAAGGACTTGGCTCAAAACCCTGAGAAAATTTTAAAGAAGTAGTTTAAAAATTCATTTTACCGTATTCGGCGAGAAAGCTCATGTCCTTTGAGGCGTGCGAGGAACTGGGAATCCCGCTGGCTTTAGCCGTGGGAATGTCAGGGTTTAGTGACCATTCTAACTGTAGCTAGCAGCAGCACGACGCCCAGTAACATCTTTAGAAGGTTTTCACTGGCCGTGGCTACGAAACTGGCTCCAATATATGAGCCTAAGACTGAAGCGAGGCCCATGGCTAATCCAACGCTGAAACCGTATTTGTTCAAGTGGCCTATGTGCCAATGCTTTATGAAACCAGCTAATATGGTTGGAATGGAAACCAGCAGGCTTACTGTGCCTGCTATTTTAACCGGTAGGCCGAAAAGACAGATGAGAGCCGGGATCCTGTACTCTCCTCCGGCGACTCCGAGCAGTCCTGAAACAACCCCGATTAGAAGCCCAACCAGTATGGATAAGAGGGTTTCCATCGGTTGTGGAAGTGGAACGCTTAACGGCCCCCACTCGACCAGCGGGTCTAAAATCATCCTTAACCCTGCTGCGATCAACAGCAATATTAGAAACTTTCTCAATAGGCTTTCGTTTATCTTTCCAGAGAGGTGTGCACCAATATACCCGCCTAAGATTGAACTGGAAGACATGAGGAGCCCCATGTTGATCGTGCTGGTCGTGATTAAGCCAGCCTGGTACCTAACGGTGAAAGAGACGGAGACTGTTAGAAGCCCGATGAACAGGTTTGTAACTATTGAAAGCAAAACTGGCAGTTGCAGCAGGTAGAGCAGGATGGGTATTCTGAACTCTCCTCCCCCCACGCCTAGGAGTCCTGATGCTAAGCCGATTAAGAAACCGGAAAACGCGCACACTAGGAGTCTTTCCAAGTTAAACTGTTGAACCGTGTTTTTGAAAGCGTTGTCCGTCATTACTAATGCCTTCCAACCGGCTGGCCATGTGTTTAAATAGTTTCCCGTAGAAGTTCACTCGGCGATTATTCTCTCCGAAACCGTTGCGAAAACGTTCTTAGAATAGTGTAAGACCGGCTGGAAGTCGAGTTTTCCAACATGCTCCTTTAAGACTTTTCCGACAACCAGCCAGTGGTCTCCGAACTCCTTGAACAGTTCCACTCTGCACTCCAGCTGGACAGGCATGTTTCTCAAAACAGGTGGCTTAACAGCATCAGCCATCTCAATCCCCAACCCTAGGAGGGCGAACTTGTCGACCTCCCTTCCGGATCTCGTGCCGCAGGCCCACACCAGCTCGATCATTTCTCTCGAAGGAATGGCTAGTACGAATTCACCAACCTCCCTCAGGTTTTCCCAGGTCTTCCTCCTAGGCGAGACGGAGAACGCAACATACTTAGGCTCAAAGCTTACAGGCATTATGAACGAGAAGGCAGCTATGTTGGGCTTACCTTGCGAGTCGCAGGTAATCACTAGGCCAGTTGGCCTTGGGAAGATTATCTCGCTTATCCTACTCATGTGTCAGGATTAAAGCGAGGATTGTTAACCCTTTCTCTCAAGGATCTCCCTTATTCTTCTAAGCTCTTCAAGTATTTGTTGCTATGGTTCCTTAGGATAAGTAGCAGTTTCGAAGCCTGCTTCAACAGCCATCGGCTTAAGCGTCCTAACCATTTCAAGTATGTAGCTCTTCACCTCTTAAACGTTCCTAATGCCTTGGAGAACGGCTTCCGCAACCCTGTAGCTGCCTCCAGTAGCAACATGATATCCGGCTGTTTGAACGAAGCTCCCATAGGCCCAGGCTCCTTGAAACGGGTCCCTGCCTGATGTCGACGTTAGTTATGCGGTTGTAAGGCACTATTATTCTTCCACCAGACCTTTCTCAACAATTATTTCGCTCTCCGTAAATGTGTAGAACAGGCATTGGTAATACAGGTTTAGCGCGCGCTTCTGAACTCTGACTCCATCAGGGTCTATTCCTACAGTCGGCTCGTCAAATATAGGCACCTCAGGGTCCTTCGTAAGGGCCTGTGCTATCCCAAGCCTCTGCTTCATCCCTCTCGAGAACGCGGATACTTTACTGTTAGCCATATCGCTTAAACCTTCTTTCTCTAAAGCTTCAACCGCCTTCTGCTTTATTCTTTCTGCAGGAACCCCGTCCAATAGGCCAAAGTACTTTAGGTTCTCCAAAGCAGTCATGTTGTCATAGAAGCCAAATCCCTCTGGAAGCAGACCTATCCTCATCCTGATCTCTAAGGACTCGCGAAGCACATCGAAACCTAAAACCTTGCCACTTCCTTTTGTTGGCAAAGTTAAATCCATCAATATAGATATTAGTGTGGATTTCCCAGCTCCATTCGGGCCGAAGAGCCCGTATATGCTGCCTTTAGGAACCTTAAGGTTAACATTGTCCAGGGCCGTTACCGGAGGGGCGTCCTTGAATATCTTTACGAGGTTTTTCACATTCTATTATAAAGCTCACGCCTCCCACCCTCCCTGTTTCTGAATATTGGGGGTGAGGGTTAAAAAGATTGCAGCGTAACCTTTTCCATGGATAATACTCCGTCTTTCGTTCAACGAAGCATGGAAGACTATTATTAGCATGTGCTGTTTTACTCGATCTGAGGGTCTTTTTGCAAGCCCTCCTAAAAAGATTCGGGTTTCAGGAAAACCCTGTTTTAAACCTGAGCCTCTACTTCTCTGAAGCCGTTCTCAACATACTGGAGGCCTCTCCGAAGCATTTTGAAAACCTTCTTGCCAGCCTCGACGCCTGTTTCGCTCACAAGACCCCTCTTGATCAGTATACTCATATACTGCCTGGGGTTTTCAAGCCCGCTTAGCCTAGCCTCCTCCTTAAGCTTCTCAACATCCTCGTAAGTAAAATCTCTTTTCTCAACCATGTACAGGTAGTAGCCAATCAACAGTATTTTCTCATAGCCCTTCAGCATATCCGGCTCCCTCTCAATCCTCTTAGCCTCCTCGGCGAGAAACTCTGTGAAGGTTACGCCCTGTGGCGACGGCTGGGGTTCAATTGTTCTCGCAGCCTCAATCCTCTCCTGGAGAAACTCGCTCCTAAGCCTCTCGAAAGTAGTCTCCACAAACTCCCTGCTGCCCCAGACCTCCACCTCAACGTCTCTCCTCCTAACCTTCACACCGTATTCTTGCTCCTCGCCTCGCGTGTTCAAGCCGGAAACCATGCTTCTCAAAGGAGATATAAGGCTTTCTCACGAGAGGAAACTGCTTATCTCCCTCGCAAGGTTTTCGATTTTCAAATGGGCCCGCATGTCTTCCCTCCAATCCGGGGGAAGCTTATCCCTCACCCTTCCGTATACCCTGCTGTCCATTATTACTATGACTCCCCTGTCCTGCTGGCTCCTTATCAGCCTGCCAGCCATCTGGGCTAAGGCGACTATGCATGGGGTGGTGCCCGCGTATTCAAAAGCTTTTTCGCCGAACTTTTTCTCATAGTATTTTAAAAGGGCCTCCTGCATCTCGCTCCTCTTAGGGTAGGGGAGGCCGACTATCACAACCGCCGAGAGGAGGGAGGAGCCTTCGCTCGTAAGGTCCACGCCCTCGCTTATCTTGCCCCTCGCAACACCTACTGCCACACACTTGCCGTTCTCCCTGAGGAACCTGAGCACATCCCTAACCTTGGTCTTCAAATCCTCCATCATTATCGGGCGGCTTATCACGATTCTCTCCGAAACCTTCTCCATCAGCTCGTAAGACGGGAAGTATACGGCTACCCTCCCGTCTACGGATTCAACTATTCTTTGAAGCCTCTCAGCTATCCTTCCTATCATCCCCTCCCTAAGCTCGTACTTGGTTGTCACAGCCTTGTCCACGAGTATCCGCTTGTTCTCCCTTTTAAACGGCGAGGGGAGGGAGAGCGTCGCCACCCTGTGCTCATCCAAGCCTAGAACATCCTTATAGTAATCGAAATCCCATAGTGTTCCAGACATTAAAACGGCTGACCTAACCCTGTTCAGGCTTCGAGTCGCCCTTGAAACATCCAGCGAGCATACTCCCAGCCTCACTATCCTCCTGCCGCCAGCATCCTTCTCAACCCTAACGTATCTCACAGTGTCCTCAGAATCCTCGGAGACCCATTTTTGAACAAACTCGGCGATCCTCCCGAGGAGTGAGACAGGAGGCTTTCCGCAGTCCATTTTCACCGAAACTATCCTCTCGGATTCCTCCAGCATTTTCCGGAGGGTTTCAAGCACCTTCCCCCCGGGGAGGCTAAGGGCACTGAGCAGTGAAGCCTCGTCTCCTTCTAAAACATGGTTCTCCCCTATGCCCACCTGCTTCACAGCTTTCCTACCAAGCCTCTCCATGAACGTTTTGAAAAGCCTTATGAAACTTTTTTCTTCAAACCCGTACTCGACAGCCTCTTTCCAGGCTCTTGAAACGGTTCTCGTGGAAACCTCGTCTGAGAGTAGACCTGAGGCAGCGGAGGGGAGCGAGTGAGCCTCGTCGAAAACAATGTTCACACTGCTCATCTGCATCCTCCCCCTGGCGAATATGCTTCTCCTCGCCTCGTCAATCAGGAAATGGTTGTAGTTGCCTATTATGACGTCTGATTCCGCAGCCGCAAGCCTGATTAGCTCATACGGGCACATTCCGCGGGAAGAAGCCTCGTCGTACAGCTCGTCCGGCATTAAAACACGCTTGACACCGGCCTCCTGCAGGAAGACTATTGCCTCCATGGAGGGCCTCCAGTCCCTGAAAACCTTAGCGTAGAAGGCGCATGATGATCCTGAAGCCTTCTTCTTAAGCCTGCTGCAATACGTTAGGAAGCTCCGGTAATCCATTCTTCCAACCTCCAGCCTCCCCCTGGCTAGGGGACACATCTCCTGCCTGCTCACCATCAGCGTTGCCCTAAGGATTGCCCCGGTTTTTTCAGCAATCATTCTAAGCTCCCTAGCGTATATTTCAAGCTCGTTCCTCGTCCTAGTCAGTATGAAGAGTTTCCCAACCTCCTCAACCTCCCTAGCCATCAAGTAGGCTGTTAAAACTGAAACAGATTTCCCGGTTCCGCAGGGGGATGATAGGAGCCCTATTCTCCCCGTGGTGAGGACACGGAAGATGAACTCTATTGCTTCAAGCTGGTGTTCCCTGAACTCTGAATAGGGAAAGTATTTCCTAGCCCATTTCTCAACCGTCTGATGCAAAGACTTCTGCATCCTCATTCCGGCTAACGCTTAAAAGCGTTAGCACCGTGTTTAACCCTGAGGATCCTGGTCTACACCACTTTTTCCTGTTTCCTTCCCGCTCTCCTTAAAGCCTCTCCTCCTGTGCCTAATTCTTAGGGCGAGAGCAGCCAGCAGCGGGGTTACGGATATCAGTGGAAACAGGTCAATCCCTTGACTGCTCCAAACTCTAACCACGTGGGGAACAGTGTTCTCAGAGTATGCTGCAAGTATGACTGGGTTTAAACCCTGCCCGCCTGGGAGCTCTACGAATGCTTCCAGACATGAGCCGGGCTCAAGGTCTCCAAGGGTTTTCTCAAAACCCGTATCCACCACCTTAACCCTGACACTCCTAACAATCAGATGCTTAGCGAGAGACCTGATCCTGACCCTAATCCTCTTGCCATCGTATTCAGCGTAGTCTATTCTAAGCGCAAGCCTCTCGCTGAAGAAGAATCCTCCGGAAGGGCTTAGGAAAACCGTCATGCTCGAGTTGTCACTCTTAACTTGAAGAACCCTTATCGAGCAAGATGTTTCCGGAGGGTATCCTTCAACCCTAATCCACATAGGTAGGCCGACAATGCCTGCATCAGCCTCCAGGCTTAGAAAGGCTTCAAACCCGTACTGGTCGCCTTTTAAAACCAGGCTGCTCCAGTCGAGCTTAACAATCCTGACGCTGCAGTCCCCGACTGTCCTCCATATTCTGGATGGATGCGGGTCCCGTTTGAAAACCACTATCTTCTCAACGCAGGAAGCGTTGTAATCCGAGTCGTTTAAAGCCAGCGTTATCCTACCGGCATCGTCTGACAGAGCCCTCTTCCTAGAGATGCTTGTGTAGACTGGTAGGCTTCTTACGGGAGAACCATTGTGAGCCCAGCGTGCCGTGGCGCAAAAAATCCTGGTTCCATTCAAGTCCAAAATATAGTCTGAGGTTATGTTGAAGGCTGTGAAAACCGCCTCGACGATAAGCACGTCGCTGTAAACATTTTCTTCAAGCACCTTAACACAGTAACGGTAAACGCCAGGCTTGGACTCGGTCCAGTTGAAGCTGACACCGTTGCTGGAAACAATACTGCTCCTCACAACCGTCCCGTTTGAAGACACAACTCCGATTCTAATTCCACGGGCGGAGCTCCCATTGCCCTGCCACACCACTCTGGGCACCGTGATGTTTAGAAGATCCATTATGTTCAGCATAACGCTGCAGGAATAGTTTTCCAGAAGAATATTGTTCACGAGGACCGTGGGCCAAGTGTTATTAGGGTTGCCGAGCCTAACCCGGTTGGGAACCAGGGTTACGGTGCACGGCTCAACACAAGGCAGGAACCCGAAGGCATCGAAGGAAGCTCTGGAAAAACCTTTCTCAGGTATTCTCAGCCTGAATGACGCTGGGCTCTTCCCGACGAGCCCGGTCTCAACCCATCTTACTTCAAGACCCTTCAGCAGCATGCTGTTGAACGAGAGTCTTGCTGAAACAGTTACCTCAACCTCCTCCCCAGGTCTGCCGCCGACTACTGTTCTAGAAGCTTCCAGCAGTATTCTTGTGAAGACAACCCTAAGGCTGGATTCCCCCTCTATGAACCCGTCGCTCACCTTCAACACTTCCTCGTAAGCAATATCTCTACCGGTTAACCTTAGCGTAGCAGCACCGTCAACCCCTGTTAGAGTAGATGAGCCTGAAGGTTTAAACTCCACCGGCACGCCGGAGACCGGCGTAAGGCTGTGAGAATAGACCGCCTTAACTGAAAAGCTTGATGAAACATTGTTGCAAGCATAGTAGGATCCTTCGAAGAAAGCGGCGTCTACGCTTGAAACCTCAAGCCTGATCCGCGTGAAAACTATTCTTACGCAAGCCTCCCCGCTCAACCCGGCCCCTTTCTCGTCGACCGCGACGAAGGTTAAGAAGGCTTCACAGTCTTTCTCAACGTACGAGAACCCCGCCTCCCCGTTCAGCCCGGTTAAAGCCTCGTTGCCCCGAGAATCCCTTATCCTGATTCCAGCCGCCGGGCTACCGTCATGGGAGAGATATGCTGAAACAGTGATGCTCACGGTGGAGCCGCTCCTAGCCCAATAAACCCCGCCCCTGAGAACCCCACCGGAAACACTCTTTACAGTAAGCTTGTAGGATGACCATGTGACTGTGAAGGTCGCGTTCCCACCGGCCGTAGAGGTTATACTCCTGTAAACCCCTCTGGGAGGGCTGAAAGAGTATTTCCTTACGCCGGGGCTGGACTCTGAAACCCTGTAGACATCTATCTTAGAATACTCTCCAAGACAGTCGTAAGCCTTAACCATGAGCTCAACAGTCTCGCCGAGCATGCGTAAACCTAGATCAGTAGGTCCAAGGGGCTCTATTCTCATCGAGTCGAAGCGCAGGCTTATCTGTGGTAGGCTGACTGTAAGCGTCAACTCGTCGGTTCTGTTCCTGGATGAGAAAACAACTCTTCTCGAAAAGACTCCTCCGCCAAGCTTCTTCAAGACGCAGAATCCAGTTTCAACCCCGCGGGCAGCCTCCTCCACAACCCATCCGCCAGCACTGTAAAACCCTATTTTCTGAGACCAGTGGACACTAGAGCCGCTGTTTGCCCACGCGTCTAAGCCTTCAACAAAGGTGCACCCGGTCATGTTTAATCCCAGGTACTCTATGCTCGTCACAAGGTATTCCCCAGAGGTGAACCCAATCTCGTTCCCGTTGCTAACCGCGACAGCAACCCTTCCCACCCCCGCCTGCACAGTTCCCTCAGAGTAGACAGCGTCCACCCAGTATCCTTCAAGCGGTTTAACACTTGGCGTCAAGCCTCCTATTCTCACTACAACCGGGCTTGCGAAGACCCATGGGTCCCTGTTCACCCCTGTGAACAACGCTTGCTGAACGCTTCCCGGGGGCCCGCAGCCGGTTTTCTCAACACCGTTCCAAACGGCTTTCCAGCTGACGCTTCCAACGCCTAAAGCCCATGGAAGCCTGAAGGTGAAAACATGGGTCGCCTCCCCGTTGAGGGCAGCTTCAGCCCGGTGGGACTCAGCCTCCACCTTCCCCGCGCCCTCAGTCTTAATATCCACGGCTGCGTAGGCTATTGAGCGTTCCTCATAGATGTTTGAAAACACCTTCACGGTAATGCCTATTTTAAGCTCAACAGTATGAGTCCCCGGGTTAAGCTTCGCAGCCTTAGAGTAGCAGCGTGCCCACCAGTATTCCTTTCCAAGCTCGTAAACCTTAACCCCATCGACGTAAACCCTGAGATACTTCTCCTGGACGGTCCAGCCGTCTGGAACAGGGTTACGGTCGTCTCCGCAAACATAGATGCTTGCCTCGCTTTCCTCAGGCACAGTGATTATTGCTGTGGTTGTTTTCGTGTCGCTGTATACTCCCGGCCCGCTCGCCTTAATATGAAGATAGTCTGTCCCGCCATAATACAGGCTCTTGCTGAATGAATAGCTTATTTGCACGGTATCCGTCCTTAAGCCGCTCCACGAGTAGGATGACGGTATGCTGTTCGGCTGGGCTTCCACCTGAATTAGGCATCGGGGCACGAGTATGGTTAAAGTTGGAAGCAGGATTATCCAAGCTTTTTTCGAAACCCGCATTCCGAAGAATCCTTGTCGCCGGCACACTTAAGCACCAATATTGTTTGAAACAGCCTGGGCGAGGTTGAGAAAATCCTGAACAGTAAGCTCGAAAACCCTGCTGCCTTCTGGAACAAGATGGAAAATGCTGTTGTAGGCACTTTTCCCCTTTTCCCCGTACAACCGTTCAAGACTGTTCCTCAAGACTGTTCTCGCAAGCCTGTTCCTCTGGCTGAACATTGCTCTAAGCAGGTCTTCCAGAATACTCGTGTCCACGTTTCTTACTGAAGGCTTAATGTAGAGAACTGCGTGAGCAACCTTAGGCCTAGGGTAGAACGAGGAGGATGGGAAAAAGCCTAATACATGGGGCTCCGCCCTAGTGTTAACCGAGACTGTTAGCCTACCGTATTCCCTGGTGCCCGGTTTCGAGACGATTCTCTCAGCAACCTCCTTCTGCACGGTGATCACAGTCTTCTCATAATTCTGCTCCAGAATCCTGAATATTACTGGGGTTGAAACATGGTATGGGATGTTTCCAGTGTAGACATTACCCTTCAAATCCATCTTCGTGAAGTCGGCTTGAACCACCTCCACATTCTGAAAAGCCGAGAACCGGTCTTTCAAAACCCTTGTCAGCGCAGGGTCTATTTCAACCGCCTTAACCTTTGAACCATGCTTAGCCAGTTCAAAAGTCAGCGTCCCCAATCCGGCTCCTATTTCAACGATAACATCGCTAGGCTTGGGCTGAACGTTTTCAACGATTGTTCTCACGAGAAGCCTGTCGACGACGAAGCTTTGGCTAAGCCTCTTCCTAGGTCTTATCCCGTATTTCTTGATCAGACGAATCGTCTCCGTGAGCAGGTCTTCATTATAAGGGTGGGGCTTGCTCCTGCCTGCTTGGGAGCCTACTCTCCTCCTAGTCGACGTGCAGCTCAAGAGTATACACGCTTACCGCCTTCAACAATGGGAAAGCCATGTTGGGCGGAGTGTGTTCCACGCATAGCTCAACGTTAATCCTGTAAACTCCGCTGGCAACCGTATTCTTCAACACCACGCTTAGGAATACGAATCTCGCTTCCCCGATGGTTATGTTCACCCTCTCTATGCTAACCCCCATTTTCGGAAACCCTTCTCCGGTTGAAAAGTAGAACATGCCTAAATCCGGATCCGACGCATTATGCTTGCTTACTCTGAGGAGAACCTCCCCCTTAAACCCGTTTAAAGAGCCCAATAGAAAATCGACGGTGGTCTTCTCGCCGGGGGAAGCGTCGACACGTGTAAAGTATGTTACTATGCCGGGGGCGGGCTCATTGTATGTCGAGGAAACGTTCGCAACCCCCAGCTTAACCCCTTTAATCTCCCTCCTTGACGAGGTTTCCACGGTGAACGTTAAAACATTTACGCCGAAGAGGGAGCGCTCATCTATCTCCATAGTCATAACCACCCCGCTGTAGTTCCTCGGGGTTAAAAAGAAGTCGCTGCCGTTAAACTCGTTCAGAATGAGCCCAATGTGGCTAGAGTAAACATGCACCGGTTCGTCGAAACCGTAGATCGGTTTAACTTTCACCAGTATTTTCACAATGTCCCCCGGCTTAGCCATCGTGATGTTCGGTTGGAAGAATATTTGGAAGTCTGGCGGAGGAGCTTCTGAAACATCTATAGTCAGGTTCACCAGAGCCTGATGGCTCGTCGAGTTTAAAACAACTGTGAAATTGTTGACGCCGACAGGGATGCTCCTGTTCGTCTTAACACTTATCTCGGATCTTTTCCTGCCTCTATCTACAGTGTTTTCTTCAAGACTTGAGCCGGGAAGGCCTCTTATTGAAACGCTTATGGTCTCGTTGAACCCGGCGTGTGTAATTATTGAAATGTTCAAAAGGAATGTTTCAGTCTGAATTATGCTTCCTGGTTGAATTCTAACGCTTGCTTCAAACCAGGGTTTCTCAACCTCCTTAACAATTATCGTGAGCCTCGTTTTCCTCTCAACCTCCAAGTATGATCCTGAGACATTAACCGGGTATGTGCCTGGGAGGAGACCAGTGGTGTTCAGCGTGAGGACAGCGTTTCTCGAAGACGGTGTTAAAACCCAGTTTGAAACGGAATAGTCTACTTCACCGGGTTTTTCGATCTTCAGGGTCACGCTCCCCTGGAAGGCACCCTCCGGCACGAGCGTTATGAGCGTGTTAACAACCTTGCCTGGGAGAACCTCCACCCGAGTAGTGTTCAACTCCAGTCTGAAATCGTACACGGGCGGCGGGGGTGTGAGAACCCTTGTGAACAGGAAGTATACGAGGACTACTGCTAGCAGAGCCACTGCGACTATCACAATGATGGGAAGTATTCTTCTAATCTTCTCCTCGTTCTCACCTGGCTCGAACAAGTATCGTCTTTAATGGTAAAGAAGTATTTTTAAAGTTCTCGTTTTTAAAAGGGATATCTTTAAAGCCTCCTCCAAGCTATATCGGATTATGTCCCTTGACCCTTACGCCGTCAGGGAGGATTTTCCTATTCTTAAGAGGGTTATAAACGGTAAAAGCCTTGTTTACTTCAATAATGCTGCGACAACCCAGAAGCCTGTTCAGGTTGTTGAAGCTATAAAAGACTATTATTACAATCATAATTCTGATGTTCTGCGCAGCGTAAACACGCTGAGCTCCCAGGCGACTGACCTCTACATGAAGGCTAGGTGTAAAATAGCCGGGTTCATAGGCGCCGGTGAGGATGAAATAGTTTTCACTGGAAACACGACCGAGGGCTTAAACATGGTTGCTGAGGCGTTCTCCGGGAGAATCAGGAGGGGAACCATGGTTGTAACAAGCATAATGGAGCACCACAGCAACCTCTTGCCTTGGAGGAGAATCGTAGCCAGAAAGGGCGGGAGGCTGACCATAGTGGGGATTAACAGGGATTTCACGATAGACATGGACATGGTTGAGAAAAGCCTTGAGGAGGGTTGTGAAATACTTACTACTCTGCATGTTTCCAACGTTCTTGGGACTGTTAACCCCGTTAACGAGCTTTCCAAGCTTGCCCACAAGCATGGGAGCCTCTTCATTCTTGACGCTGCCCAGAGCGTGCCGCACATGCCTTTCAACGTTAAGCAGGTTGATCCGGATGCTATGGCTTTCAGCGGCCACAAGATGCTTGGGCCGACGGGCATAGGCGTGCTGTACGTTAAGAGGAGTATTCTGGAGGAGGTTGAGCCGCCGCTTCTAGGAGGCGGGATGGTGAAGACGGTGACTCTTGAAACCCAGGTTTACGAGGATATTCCCTTCAGGTTTGAAGCCGGCACCCCAAATATTGAGGGTGTAATAGGGCTGGCTGCTGCCGCCGATTACCTGCGCAAGATAGGTTTGGAGAAAATCGCTGAACACGAGTCGAAACTGGTTAAGCACCTCCTGGAGGGTTTAGATAGGAGTGTTGTCGAGGTCTACGGGCCTGGTGAGGCTGATAAGCATGTCGGCATCGTGAGCTTCAACGTTAAGGGTGTTCACCCCCATGATGTCGCCCAGTTTCTCGATGCAGACGGGATCATGATAAGGTCTGGTGCCCTCTGCGCTGAGCCGCTTGTGAACGCTCTTGGAGCAAGCGCTGTTGCCAGAGTAAGCTTCTATCTCTACAACACTCTGGAGGAAGTAGACAGGTTCCACGAATCCCTGAGGAGGATAAGGCTGCTCGTCTAACTGCTTAATGGCAGGTGGAGAACAAAGGTGGAATCGCGGGATCTCCGGGATCTTTTTAAACGGTTTAAAAGCCCCGCTAACTACGGTGTGATTGAGAACGCTGACGTCGTCTCAGAGGAGACGGATTATTCTTGCGGAGACAGGCTGAGAATGTTTTTCAAGCTTGAGGGAAAAAGGATTATGGATGTTAAGTTTACTTCCGAGGCATGCCTTTTCTGCAATGCTTCAGCATCTCTACTCGTCGACCTGGTTAAGGGGAAGACTGTTGAGCAGGCGCTTAGCGTTAAAGAGGAGGATCTTTTAAGACTGTTCAACGCTGATTCTAAAAGCCCTCGCTACCGGTGTATAGTCCTCCCCCTAAGGGTCTTGAAGAAAAGCCTCCAGGGGCTTAAAGACTAGGCCTCACTGTTTTCCTCAGATCTTTTCGACAGGATCTCAACCCAAGGGTTGTCTCTTAAGAAGGACGGGAGTTCAACCGTCTCAGCCTGTTCCTCCACGCCGGAGAATGGTTTTTGAACAGGCTGCTCCGCAACCATGGTTTTCCTCTCAACTGTTCTCCTCAGCTCCCTAACCTCCCTCAATAGTGAGAAGTATGCTTTTTCAAGCGAGTCAACTCTTTCAGAAAGCTCTCTAATCATGGACTCTATCTTAACAAGGCTTCTCTCAAGAGACCGGGTTTCAACAGGCCTCTGAGCCTGCCTGCTCACAGTCTTCCTGAGCCTGTTCTCCGCCGGAACCTTCTCTTCCGCACCGTAGTCATCGTACAAGATTAATCCTACGCCTTTCTTCAGGAAGGCGGCTGTCTCCACATCCTCTCCAACGATTCGGGGAGCGGCCACGTAAACCATGCTGTACTCCTTGGCTTTTTCAAGCACGGAGGCCAGGGCCTCGTAGAGAATAACTCTGTCCGCCTCCTCCTCGAAAAGTATTTTCACCAGTGCTTCCTCCCTACTGTTTGAGAAAACTAGTTCACCATGCTCCTCATCATAGTCGGTGGCTTGAAAACCCTGTTTAGAAAAGTATTTTTCAACCCTCTGAATAATCCTTCTGGAGAGGCTCATCTGAACCTCATCCATCCCTCCATCCTGTCCCAGCTCCACTTGAAACCCTCTGGAACAGCATAACCGTAAACTATGCACCCTCTCCAAACAGAATACTTCGGGGAGTTCGCCATCACGACTCTTGCTTCCGAAACTCCTTTCTCGCTGAGCATTATCTTAATCTTTTCAACCGAGTTTACACACATGTTTTCTAGACCCGGAGGGACTCTCCACTCGAAGTTCCCGCCGGAGAGTATTATCTGCCTGTATAAGTATGGTTGAAGCTCAACCGGGCATTTCTCTATTGACTGCATTATTGCCTCAGCCATGTCAATCATCCCTAGGAAAAACGTGTCCCCCACCTTAACATCCCCAGGCCTAGGCATTCCCCTTGCGAAATAGCTTTGGAAAACCTCATGGTTAGGGTTGAAAACATACTCGCCTATGAGGAACCTGAGCCAACCGTTGTCCTCAAGCGTGATCCTCAGCCTGGTTCCAGGTATGTTTATCACTACGGCAAGCCTATCCGGGTTCTCCTTTCCAAACCGTATCGCCTCCTCCAGCCTCCTGGGCACCAGGCCAACCTGCTCCTTCACCTGTCTGACAACAGTCTCCTCCTTAGCGAGGTCGCTGTAGCCACTGTCCTTCAATATCTCTGCCGTTATCGAGTTAGCGTCTCCCCCACCCCTGTTCAGGGCGATGATGGCTGTTCTAATAGGGTATCTTGAGATCGGGGTTATCTGCGTGTTGCCATGCCCAGACTCTACGACGACGCTCGTCGGAACCTTATGGGATATCGCGACCGCCAGGGGCTGAGGGATTATCGTGGCCGCTGCAATAGTGTGTTCCTCCGAATCAATCCTCCTGTAGATGTCGAACAGCTTTTCATACATGTATCTCGGTGCGACTGCTGACAGGGAGGCTACAACATAGAAACCGGTGAAACCCTCCTCCTTCGGAGTGAACTCTCTCAGAGCCATTCGAGAAACCTCTTCAACAACCTGCCAGGCTCTGCTGTCGTTTTTATCTATGACGCCGTTTCTAAAAGGGTAGACGAGTCTTGAAGGCAGGTCTTCCCTCGCCTCTAAGTATAGCGGGATATCCTTGCCCACTACAACCTCCCTGCCCTCGCCCATTATGCTCGTCATAATCGAATCCTTATCCGGGAAATACCCCCTGTTCTCCGTCAGCTCCGGTGTTTCACCCAGTGAGATCGGGCCGTACTTGAAGAAGCTCGTCCCATAATCTATTCCCAGCACGTGTGAACGCTTATACGTCTCGGACAATCCTCCTTCACACTCTTCTACTAATGCTTCCCTTAAACTATTTAAAAAACTACTGGTGCAGCGTTAAAACTCCCGCCCCTCAGCCTTCGGGCCTGCTTAAACCGTTTCTAAATGAGTGCAGAACCACGGGCTAAAGCTTCAGCATGCTTCTCAGCCTTTCTGAAAAAGTCTTACTTGTCCCTGTTTTTATGGAAAGAATCCTTGAAACCATGTTCATCTCCCTGTTGGGTTTGAAAAGCCTGTAGGAAAACGTGACAACCCCCTTATCAGGGTAGGTTGAAACCCTTACCCCAACCCCGTCGATGAAAAAGTTTTCACCCAGCCCTTGGAACTGTTCGATACTGCCCCTAACGGTAAAATAGGCTTCAACATGTTCGCATAGCTCAAGAATACTGTCGACAATTCTGTCAGCAGTCAAAGGGTTTCTAAAGCCGGAGAAATGGAGTGAAGCATGCAGGGTTTTCTCAAGCTCCTCCTCGTGGAAAAGCGTCATGCTGAAATCCTCGTAAACCTCTGTGCGGAACCTTGTTGAAACGTGTTTAGAAATGTTTTTAAGGGATTCAACCAGCACGGGCAGGTATCCGCCGGGCTCATTCCTAAAATATGCCTCTACTCTCATGAAATACTTTTGCTTCTCCGCCGGGCTGGTCATCAGCCTGATATGGATGTGGCGGAAGGAGAGATTAAAACATTATCTCGCAGCACCCTTCCCAGGGTATAACGGGGTTGAAAAGCTGCCTCCGCCTGATTGGCTTTTTAAGCCAAAGGGGGAAGCTTTAAAACAGGAGGTTAAAGCCAAGTGTCAATGGAGAGCAAGTATTCTGAATACGTTAAGAAGGCTTTGAAAAAGTGTTTTGAAAAGATTAGGGGGATGAACGAGCAGTCCATCCGTGAAAGAGTCGCGATAAACCCTTTTGGAGACCAGACTTTCATGGTGGACAGGGTTGCTGAAGAGGTGGTTTTCGAAACAACCAGGTTCTTCTTTAAAGACGCCACGTTGGTTAGTGAGGAAGCCGGGCTGGTGGAGATCGGAGGCGGGGGCCCTCCTTTAATAATCGTCGACCCTGTTGACGGGAGTTTCAACGCTTCAAGAGGATACCCGTGTTACAGCTGTTCAATAGGGGTTGCTGAGGGGGAAAACCTTAGCGACGTGATATGCTCCGGAGTTATCAATCTTTTAACAGGCGACCTTTACTCCGCTGAGAAGAATCACGGGGCATTCTTAAACGGCCGTAGGATAAGGGTTTCAAACGTGGAGAGAATCGAGGAGGCTCTGATAGCTGTTGACTTGAACGTCCGGGGAAGACTGCCGGGCTACGTTACCAAGATGTCAAGCATAATTGAGAAAGCTAGGCACGTTAGATCATTAGGTACTGACGCGCTTGAAATATGCCTAGTGGCCTCGGGGGCGGCTGACGCCTTCGTGGATCTAAGGGGCTTTCTTAGGAGCCTCGACTTCGTAGCAGCGTTTCTAATAGTGAGGGAGGCTGGAGGAGTGTTGTTGAACGGTGAGGCGGAGGATCTTGATGTTAGGCTGGTGCCCGTCTCGAAAAGCACGGTTGTAGCAGCATGTTCAAGAAGCCTTGGCAAAGAAATAATTCGAGCCTTCAGAAGCGCTAATTAGGCTCCTAGTCAGAATGGAGTTCCTCATCATTATTCAGAGATCACCTCCATTCCTCATCTGGTGATCCTGTAAATTGCTTTATTAAAAATTTTTCCAGAGTGTTTCTTCAAAAACCTTGTATGTTTCATCGTCGTATAGGCAAAGTATGATTTCCATAATCTTCCCTCCTGAGGAAACGTATTCCTTAATCGTCCTCAGCATTACCTGCGCGCACCTATCCTTAGGATAGCCGAATACGCCTGTGGATATTGCTGGGAACGCTATTGAGCTTAAACCAAGCTGCTCCGCCAGCTTCAGGCTGTTAAGCGTAGCATTCCGAAGCTTCTCATCCTCGTCGCCCTCTCCCATTCTTGGGCCAACAGTGTGGATGACGTACTTCGCATCCAGGGAGCCCGCCGTGGTGTAGACCGCCTCCCCAGCCTTCACCAGCCCCCTCTGCTCAACTATCCTGGTGCTCTCCTCCTGAATAATCTTTCCCCCTGCCCTGACTATCGCAGCCGCTAACCCGCCTCCGTGTCTCAGCCAGCTGTTAGCAGCGTTAACGATCGCGTCGACCCTAAGCCTCGTAATATCGCCTTTCACAAGCCTTATTATGCATCCTCTTGTTTTCACATGAGGCATTTCGGTGACACTGTTCCGAGAGTATGAAATAGGTTTTTAGCGCATATTTATTTGAGTAATAATAGCACACGAACCGGGAGCCTCTCGCTTCAGTAGGAGGATGTCAAAGTGGAATTAAGGTGGGAAAACGTATTTAAATTCGGTTTTTTATGCTGGAGCCATTCACAGATGGCTGGGCTGCTTGACGAAAAGGCGTCGGAAAAAAGATATAGAAGAAATCTTCTAGTCCTCCTAATAGACTGGATGACGTATGGTTCAGCGATGAACTTCGTTTCTATATCTACTGTCCTGCCCGCCTTCATAATGAGCCTCACCGACTCTAAGATAGCTGTTGGATTAGTCACAACAATATCGGTTTTAGGATGGAATTTTTTCCAACTGGTTTCGGCCGGAAGAATAGAGATGAGGAAGTATAAGAAGCCTTTTCTACTGAGAATAACTCCTGGTGAAAGAATACCGTGGCTCATAGTTGTTTTTTCAACAATCCTTCTTGCCGGAAGAGAACCTTTATTAGCCCTGCTTATATTCTACGCGTCGTACATTACGATAAACGTTTCTTCCGGCCTCTGCACCACCGCTTGGCTAGATATTGTTGCTAAGACGATTCCTGAGGAGAAGAGGGGCTTCTTCTTCGCAACCGCAAACCTTGTCTCGTCAGTTTTAGGGCTGGCGAGCGGCGTCGCAGTGGCTTTCTACATGAATTTCTTCAAATACCCTGTAAACTATGCCATGTGCTTCCTAACAGCGTTTATACTCGTAGCAATATCCTGGCTGGACATCACGTTCATAGATGAGCCGCCGTCGAACGTAGTGGCTAACCCGGGCAGCATCAGAGAATACTTCGGCAAGATTCCGAGAATCATTAAGAACGATAGAAACTACGTGTTTTACACGGCATCTGGAATAATCGGTTCCTTCGGGGGGATAGCCTCTTCATTCTACACGGCGTACGCCATAGACAGGTTTAAGGCAAGCGGCTTCGAAATAGGATTGTTCACGTCTGTACTCGTCGGGACGCAGATACTCGCCAATATACTCTGGGGGGTTATTCAGGAAAGATACGGACATAAGACAGTTCTCGTAGGAGGAGGTGTAGCGGGCGTCTTAGCGACCCTCACCGCGCTTCTTGCCGGTTCCCCAAGCTATTTCCTGTTGGTTTTTGCCCTCTCGGGAGCGTCTTTCAGCTCTTTCATGGTTTCAAGCTTCCCTCTGCTGATGGAGATGGCCCCGGAGGAGGATAGGCCGACATACATAGGTTTAAACAGTGCTCTCAGAGCCCCCTCGCAGGCGATTGCTCCCATTATCGGTGGGCTTGTTATTGAGAAATACGGTTACCCGCTGGCCTTCCTAGCTTCAGCATTATTCTCCACCGTCAGCACGGTTATGTTAACAAGGGTTAAGCAGAAGCCTCGTCGACGCGCAGAGGCCTCGATATGGGGAAAACTTTTAAAGCGTTTTTGAAGGAAAGCCCAGCATGCATACCTCGTCTTGGAGGATTATCGGCAGAGGGGTTTACTGGCTGAGCATGCCTGACTATGAGACTAGGCTTTTCGAAAACATGTGGCCAATACCCGCCGGGGTTAACTACAATGCTTACCTGGTTGCCGACGGCGATGAATGCCTGCTGATAGATTCTTCCAAAAACGTTTATGCTGTTGAAGAATTTATAAGTCTTCTCGAACAGGTTGCTGATCCAAGCCGCATAAAACATGTCGCGGTGCTCCACACGGAGCCGGACCACAGCGGCCTCATCGGAGAGCTTTCAAACAGATTCAGCAACCCCCTGCTATACTCTACGCTAAGAGCCTCCGCCTTAATGAGGAGCATGTTTAACGTTGAAACAAGGGTTGTTAAGGATGGGGACATTATAAGGGTTGGGGGGAGAGCGCTCCGGGTGATTGAGCTTCCCTGGATACACTGGCCGGATACGATGCTCCTCTACCTTGAGGACGAGGGGGTCCTGTTCAGCTCCGATGCCTTCGGGGCTTTCGGCGCTCTTGAGAAGCCTGTTTTCGACGATGAGGCGGATTTCGAACAGTATAGGCGTAATGCTAAAGAGTATTTCGCAACGGTCGTCGCAGCCTATAGGCAGATGGTTCTGAAGGCTCTTGACAAGATTAGTAGGCTCGGCTTAAGCCTGAGGCTTATCGCTCCTGCCCACGGAATTGTTTTAAGAAGCAGGATACCTGAGGTTGTTGAAGAGTTAACATCCTGGTGCGGGTTGAGAAGCAAGAGGAAAGTGACGGTGGTTTACGGGTCTATGTACGGCTTCACCGAGCGGCTCGCAAGGTTCGCATGCAGCATCATTAAGAATAGGGTTGACGAGGTTGCTTTCCACAGCTGTGTGAATAGCAGTGTAAACAGTGTTTTAAGCGACATTGTTGATTCAGCGGGCGTGGTCTTCATAACCCCAACCTACGAGGGAAACGTGTTTCCGCCTTTAAGCAATATTGTTGAGCTTCTCAGGATTAAGAAAATGGGTGTTGGAAAGCTTGCAGCCGTAACTGTGACGAAGCTTTGGGGAGGGACAGCGGCAAGCCAGCTTTCGTCGAGACTCAGCGAGGCTGGATTCGAGACTCCGTATGTCTGTGAATACGTTAACTATCCGGGCGGAAGAGACTTGACGGAGTATGAGAACATTCTCCAAGGCTTCATTGAAAAGACTCTGGGAAAAGTTGAATAAGGTGGTTGGTAAACTTTTATAACCTTGCACTCATATAATCAACCATGCCTTCAAGCGAGCCGGCTTTAGACGAACTTGATCTTAAGATACTTAGAAAGCTTATGGCTGATTCCAGAATGTCGTACAGGAAAATAGCTAAAGAGCTTGGAGTCGCTCCTGGAACAGTTCTAGCCAGAATTAGAAGAATGGAGGAAAACAATGTTTTGAAAAAATATACTTTAAGCATTGACTATGAGAAGCTTGGTTTCTCAGTTACCAGTGTGACGGAGATAAGGGTTTCAAAAGGTAAGCTTGTGGAGGTGGAGAAGACGCTGGCCGAACTCCCAGGTGTCTGCGCGGTCTACGATGTCACGGGAGATGTTGACGCTATAGTGATAAGCAAGTTTAGAAACTCTGCCGAGTTAAGCAGGTTTACTAAGAGGATTCTGTCAATGCCGAACGTTGAGAGAACCAATACTCACTTCGTCTTAACCGTGGTTAAAGAGGATTTCACCATTTCTATTTAGGGGTTTATTCCGGTAAAAAGGTTATGCTTGCTCCTTTCTAAAGAAGTTAGACAAATGTCGTTTAAATTTTATCTACAGTGAAAAACAGTTTTAAGCCTCAAAAAACAAGTTAGTCAAATTGCTTGAAACCCTAGTGATAGAAGGACTGTACGCCGGCATATTCTTCATATGGGTATTGTTCGTCGTCGGGGTCTTAACCTATCTGTGTTACAAGATTCTTGTTAAGAAGGTTCCTGAAGGTGCGGCAATCTACTACAATAGGAAGATAATCCATATTCTCGCAGGCGGGTTAATAGGCTACCTTGTACCCTTTACTTTCAGCACACCCTTCTACCCGTTAATCCTCTCAATGGTTCTAGGGATTTTCACACTCATCCCTCATCTTCTTAAAAAGCCTATGTACTGGTTTCAAACTAGTGACAATGCTTATGAGGTTCACTTCTGCCTGAGCTGGGGGCTGATACTTACCGCAGGCTGGCTCTTCACCGGTGGGTTTGCTGGTGGAAACTTCTGGTTCGGAGTAATACCTATAATGTTCATGGCGCTTGGGGATGCTGTAACCGGGCTTGTCAGGAACGCGATGTTCAAGAGGCGCACAAAGTCTTGGTGGGGAAACCTGGCTATGGCCATCGTCAACGTCATAATAGGTTTAAAGCTCGCGCTGCCCGGTGTCGTCGCCGGGTTGTTCAGCAGCGTAATCGAGCACTTCGAATTCGGCCCTATAGATGATAACATAACTGTCCCAATCTCCGCCTTTCTAATCCTGATGCTGTTCTACTTTTTTATTCCCGAAGCATTTTCAATTCTGAATTTTTTAGCCTGAGCCCTAGTTGCTTTTCCTCAGTAATGTAAAAACTTTATTAATCTCCGAGAAGTCTGCAGGCAGCATGGAGTCTCACGAGGAGGCTTATGGGAAAGCCCGTGGGAAAATTGATTATGTTGAAGTTAGCAGGGAAGTCAAAGAGGTTGTTTTAAACAGGTTTAAAATAATTGGGTATGACGAGGATATTCCGGGCTTGGCTGTACACCACCCGGCAGGCCCGTCTCGCAAACTATTGCTGTTTCTACACGGCCTAGGCGGCAGTAAGGAGGATGTTCTATACTTTAAAACATTTGTGGAGAACTTTGGCTTCTCGATAATGGCGATTGACGCTAGGGGGCATGGAGATAGGAAGCTGAATCCTGAAAACTTTAAGCCGGAGCTGTTGATCGCATACTTAGGTAAAACAATAGTTGACAACAGGCTTGCGATAGACATTGCTTTTAGAAACCATTGGGTTGAAGAGGGGAAGCTCATTCTCACGGGGGCAAGCATGGGGGGAATACTTGGAGGCGTGGTGGCGGGGGTGGACAAGAGGATTAGCGGTGCTGTGCTTTACGTTCCAGGCGGGGATCTCGTTGAAATACTGTCTGAGAGCAACGTGCCGATGCTGGTTGAACTAAGGAGTAAAATTCCTCCTGAACTGCTAAGCTTTGTTAAACCGTTTCTTGCACCAGTCGACCCGATAAACTATATCGACAAGGTGTCTCCAAGACCCTTGTTGATTCAGCTGGGTAAGCATGATGATATTGTTCCCTTTAAAAACGGTATGAAACTGTTCGAGAAAGCTAAGGAGCCGAAGCAGCTTGTCGTGCATGACTCGGGGCACGCTTTGCCAATCGACAAGGCTGTTGACGAGACAGTCAACTGGTTAAGGAAAAAATTCCCGCAGCTAATGGTTTAAAGAACACAATACCAGTATGTTTGATAGCGCGCGTAATCTCTAAGACGACCATGGCAGGTGGAGGCTTGAAAGTACTTTCGCACGGTAGGAGGAGGGGGAGGAAAGCGGGAGATTTCTGGGCGTACAGGTCTTTTGATTGGAGGAAGCTTCTTTCTCCCGGCAACGTAATCAGCATCGTCCTTATGGATAACTATCTTTGCACCAGTCGACTCCTTTAACTCAGGCGCTTCCAGCATAGCGCGCGCTCAGGATGACAGTGCGTTAGCAGGATTGTTTTAAGATCTTTCGGATCCTTGTTGATTTTCGTAGACAAGTATTCCAAGATTTTCTTCGCATCACAGGCATGTCAGTGTCGTCGACGACTATTTTTCCGTCAACGCGTGTTAGGAGATAAGGGTTAGCGTTTACGCCTTCAACCCAGTGAACTCCAGGAAGTATCTCCATGTTTACCCGAATCTTCGTAACACTCTTTAAGTAATAAGCTTTATCATCACCCGTCCCGATGGCGCGCTACCCCTTCTTCAGAGTAAATCTTTTTTCTCCTACGAGCCATCTCTCCCAGCGATATGACTACTGAGATCAAAATTAGTGTCGCGCCGGTTGATTCGATTGCTCCAAGCCTCTCTCCCAACATTAAGAAGGAGAACAATGCTGCTGAAACCGGTTCGAGGGCGTAGATTAGAACAGCCTGGGAGGCGGAAGTATATTTCTGGCCCAATACTTGTAATACTCCGACGAGTATGGAGCATACTGCTGCAAGATAGAGAAGAACCGGGATGACTTCGACCAAGCTTTCAAAGCCTGGTGAAGCATGGATAAACACTAAACCAGTAATGGCTGTCACAGCATATTGGAAGAAGACTAAATCCAGCGAGAAGTATTTTTTCGAAAAACTGTCAACCGCTAAGACTTGGAGAGCCCAGAAGAAGGCGCCTGCCAAAACCATCAGGTCCCCGATCCTCGACTCATAGGTTCCGCCTGACATCAAATACATCCCGATTACTGACAGGATTAACGCTAGCGTAAATTTATGATTATAGTTGAACCTTCGTCGTAAAACATCGGCAGCGTAAACTATAGGGATGTAGAGGCTGGTGATGAAGCCCGAGTTGGATGCAGAAGTATACCCTGTTCCAAGCCCCTGAAGGAAGATCCCTCCGAAATAGAGTAGTCCTAGAATTACTCCCGGCTTCGCTGCCTCGAGCATTTTAACCCTGTTCTTGAAAAGGCTGTGGGCGAAGTACGGCAGTAGGAGAAGAACTGATAGTGTAAACCTGAAGGTAACATACTCTCCCGCGTTTATTCTGGAGACGACTATTTTAATCAGGGGGAAGGATGTTCCCCAGAGGATTGAGACAATAACCAATAGCGAGGGCCCCAGGACCTTTGCGCCAGCTTTCAGCATGTGCAGAAGGTTAAACAGGGTGTTTAATAACTTGCGCCCGTTGGGGTGTTCTGATTGGGGAGAGGCGGGTTTTCACTGGGAAAACATTTCCATCGCGACACGGATGGGCGGCCACTGGGCAAGGCTCCCAGGCTTAACGGCGCCCCAGGTAGTGCACAAGTAGCCGAGCATACGCTCGTTACCCATAAATCTCTGGGAAAACCTTATGAATGCTTTAGTCGCGTCAACATCCTTCCAGCCGCTCGGCAGGACGCGGAAGCCTTTCTCAAGGAAAAACGGGATTGAAGGATAGTCTTCACGCAGAGTATAGTGCCAGTCGCATATCGCTATTTCTCTCGGAATCATGTCGACCGCTGGATGAGTCTGGTTTTCAGAAGCTTCCCACATTCCGTAGCCGGTGGTCTTGCTGTCCAGCAGGCGGTCACCCCACATCAGCATCTCAACCCCGCGCTCCTTCAAATGCTCATAGTAATCGTTAGCAGCCTTTGCGAAAAGCCTGCTTGGACTCTGGTTCCGGCAGCGCGGGCAATGCTCTGAGGCGATGAGGAAGACCTCGTCCATCCCCACGTGCAGCGCGTCTGCTTCAAACACATCTATAAGCTCGTCGAAAAGGCTGAAGACAATCCTGTTAACATCAGGGTGCTGGGGACACCAGCTCCGGCAATATATTCCCTCGTTATCCGGGAACTGTCCGGGGGTTTCGTCAAGCTGTGGGTACTGGGTTAAAAGCGGGAAAGTCGTTCTAGCCCAAGACTGGTGCCCTAGACACTGGAACTGCGGTATTAAACGGATGCTGTGGGAACGACACTCTTCGACAAGTGTGCGAGCATGATCAAGCGTTATCGGGTTTGGACCCCGCAGCTCAGGATGAGAAGAATAAGCGTAATTATAATCCACTTCAGCCATGAGAACGTTTACGCCAAGACCTGCTAATTCAGAAATCTCTTTAACCAGAGAATCAATATCATCGTTATTGTTGCATAACAAGTGAATGCCGCGCCACAGCCTATGTTTCATAATTACTCTTCAGCTAACACTTCTTTAAAAATATTTCTACATTTAATCAAAGTCTTACCCAATTATCCTTACCGTTAATCCGCTAAACATTTCCCTCTTAGCCTTGCATATGGGACAAGCGTATGGCGGTTCTTCTCGAAAGCAAACATAGCCACATTGCCTGCAATACCACATTTTCAACCCCGCCGCAGGAGGCCTTTCGGAAACTATAGTGGTCTTATTTTCTTCAACCGGTTTTCCACCGGGGGTTGCATCCTCCTTAAAATATGCTCCAGCCTGCTTCTCAGGCGGCCTGCGTTCAGGTATCGGTTTTATCGGCAGCTTCTTTTCAGCAACATCCTTCCTCACGTAGAGCCCGCAATAACAGTAGCCATATTCCTCGCAATCAGGATCCCTGTAGTCGCATGGGCATATAATGTCTCGGTCGATCTCAAACACTCCGGTTGCAAGCCTGCATGGACAGGAGGGATAACCGTAACGCTCCTCGTTGCGTCTAAGTCCTTCAAGAAGGTCTGTGAGAAACTCTTCGTCGGGATTCAAGTAGTAACCGTGTGTTCTTGCATCGCTTTCAGCTCTTCGCCGCACCTGGTCTAGAGTCGTCAAATTCCTAAAGCCTTCCTTATTTCATCCTCGTCAAACCCTGTTATCAGCCTTTCATCGTCTACTACCAAAGTAGGAAAGGCGATGCGCCCTCCTCTTCGCATAATGTCGTCGCGTATCTGCCCATATTCTTCGTCGGAACATAAGTCGGCATCGACATACTCATACTCAACACCATTATCCGCCAAAAGCTTCTTCGTCTTTTTACACCAGCCACATGTGCTCAAAGCATACAGCAGAACCTTATGCTTATTGTTTTTCCCCTTAACCCTAGTGACATTCATCTTATGACAAATATTTCAACTGGGCTTAATATAACTGTTTCCCGTACCTGCATGAAAACAGTAAAAATCAAACCTTTCCAACGTCTTCTTATCTTAGAAATGTAGGCTTGAATGGAGCGGGTTCTCAGAATAAACGGTTGTCGCGCGTTCCAGTAAACCCGGGCTTTACCCTCTTTGTTACCGGTCTCAGAAACCTTTGAACTTGAGTTAGGCTCGAAAACGTTAAGGATAAGTAAGTCTTTAAAGCATGTATAGCGCATGGCGTCTAACCCTCAGGTTATTGGAGTCGGGGAAGTCCTAATAGATTTCATAGGGGTTGAACAAACATCCCTTGATAAAGCCGAGACTTTTAAAAAGTGTTTTGGAGGAGCTCCGATGAACACCATAGTGGGGGTTGCGAGGCTGGGTGTTAAAGCAGGAGCAATAGCAGCGGTTGGCGACGACTTCTTCGGAAGGTTCATCCTCGGCGAATTTGAAAAGAATAGTGTTGACACGTCGCGTGTCAAGATTAAGAAAGGAGTTAGGACTACGCTAGCATTCATAGTGAACGATCCCGTTAAAGGATGGCTCTGCATCTTCTACCGAAGCCCATGGTTGAAGCATACTTCAGACAGCCTTCTTTCTCCCAAGGATATTGATTACGGCTACATATCTAAGGCAAGGATACTGCACGTATCAGGGTTCGCGCTTTCGCGAAACCCTGCTAGGCAGGCAGTAATGGAGGCGGTGAAGCATGCTAAGAATTCCGGTGTCAACGTTTCTTTCGACCCCACTCTGAGGCCCGACGTTTGGCGTTCAGAGACGATTCTCAGGAAAACATATGCCCAGATGCTTAGATCCGCAGACATCGCGACTTTCTCAAGGGAAGAAGCCAGGTTCATCTTTGGAACGGGTAATCCGAGTAGGGTTGCTGAAAAAGCCTTGAAGTATGGGGTTAAGATTGTGGGCGTTAAACTCGGTGCCCGCGGCTCCTTCTTGAAGGCCAGAAACGGGCCTGGGACATACGCGCCTGCTTTCAAGGTTAGGGCTGTGGATGCCACTGGGGCCGGCGACGGGTGGAACGCGGGCCTGCTGGTAGGTCTGTGCAAGGGTTTAGACGTTGAGCAGTGCGCTAGGGTTGCGAACGCTGTTGGAGCCTTGGTCGTAACGAAACCCGGTGCAATAACAGCCCTTCCTTCAAGAGATGATTTAAACAGGTTCCTCAAGGCTAACAACGTTAAGATAAGTATTTAGGTTAAAAGAATATGCCGTTTACGGTTGAAATACTTTGCAGCATGTTGGCCGCTTGCTTCCGCCGTCTATGAGCATGCTGCCCCCAAATGGTTAAACTTTCCTATTTGTAGTGCTGCCGCATTTCCTCATGATAGGGGATTGAAAGAATATCGTTTAACAGTCCTTTAGCCTGCTCCTCGCTCCTAGTCCAAGGATCCATCTCTACCAGCTCCAGCAGCCTCTCTCTGCTTCCACTCTCATATGCTTCAAGCTCCACTTCTACGGGTGCCATCCTGTCTCTCAGAATGTACGCCACCAATGGTTTCGGCAGCCCTCCGGCCCTAATTCCCCGAACCCCTCTCCCGCTTACTTCCGCTTTTACTTCAACCTCGAAATCAGTTGGAACACCCGGAACAAGCCCCTCTGAGTTAATAATGTTAACCTGGAACACCCTGGGAATATCGCAGGCAATAGACTCTATTAAAGGTATAATTATTTCGCCTGATTTCTCAGTCGGAAAAATGCTCGTAACCTTTTTAGAATCGTCCAAGGATACTCTCATTATTTTCTCCACGGTTTCCCTGTTGTATGTAAAGAAGCCTTCCCACCAAGACTCAGGATCCTCCTTCCATCTTCTCTCCGTTTCCACATCCGTATGGTACCACCATGGCCATGAGCCTCCGCCTGGAGTACAGGTGTCTCCAACCGGGAAGACTCTGAGCCTCCTGTAAAGGTCGAAAGCCTTGGGGCCGAGGTCGCTGCTGAAGCCTACTTTCTCCCAATGTTTCCCGGCTTCCCTAGCAATCCACTCGTCAAGCAGCGGGAGGACATTCATCTCATCGTAAGTAAGGCTTACCAGCCATATGAAATGGTTTACTCCAGGCGTGTCGAAACCTATCCTGCTCGCATCGAGCCCGAGTAAGCTGGCGACCCGGTATACTCCGCTAAAGCCATGGCATAGACCAATTGTTTTAACTCCGTCATGCTTCCTGCCAAGGTATGTAACTCCGGCCAGAACAGGGTTCGCCAGCTGAATATGCCAGGCTTCAGGGCACTCTTCAAGAATATCCTCCATCAGGGAGTCGAAGAACCTAAGCTGGTAGAAGTTTATCCAGAATGCTTCATCATGCATAACGTGGAGGCTTCCGCCAAACCTGTACCCCCATCTCTTGGCTATTGACCAGCCTTCCCTAAGCCTCGCGTAACCGGCTGTGAGCGCAGTGTTTACGACGAAATCGGCTTCCCTCAGGGATTCCCGCCGGTTGAGAGTCTTCTCAATCCTCAGTCTGCTTCCAGTTTCCTCAGCATACTTTCTGCAAATCGCGTACACGGCGTCAAGCCTCTCCCTGCTTACATCCATTAGGCTAACAGTGCTTCCAGACAGGCTGGGCGTTAAACACAGGTCTTTAATCAGGCTCATGGAGAAGACTGCGCTGCCTGCCCCTATTACGCTGATTTTAACTTCAACCATCCCGTGTGCTCACTCTCCAAGACATGTTACGACGAGTCTTCTACTCCTCGGCCTAACGTCGAGCTCCACGAATACTACTTGCTGCCACGTGCCGAGTCTAAGAGCACCGTCCTTTATCGGAATGGTTATGCTCGGCCCAATTATCGATGCTCTCACGTGAGAATGCCCGTTCCCATCGTGCCAAGTCTTCTCATGCTCGTACTCAGCATTCCTAGGGGCTACTCTCTCCAGGGAATTCGGCAAATCCTTAAGCAAGCCGGGCTCATACTCTATAGTCGTCACGGCTCCAGTGGACCCGGGTACGAAAACATTAGCAATACCGTTTTTAATACCGGTTTTAGAAACGATCTTCGCAATTTCGCCCGTAATGTCCACGATGTCAAGCTCCCCGCTAGTCTTTATCCCAACCTCTGTCTCAACCACGATCAACATCCGCCACCGTTTAAAGCGGAAACGTCAGTATTTCTTAAACTTGTTTGGCTCAGGGCTTGAGAAAAGCAAGGCTATTCCCACTATGTTTCAGTAAAGCAGCGTATCCCCTGAAAACTGTTTCCCACGGGTTCTGTGCTGGGCATTTGGACAAATTATCCGGTAAATATTTTTCTTTTCAAACATTTTAAGATCGAGTCTGTTTGTAGGCAGAGTTATGAAACAATTCTAATTAGAACGATTCTCCTTAATCTTCTTGAAGGACCAGGCGATGGAGCCGGATCCCGATAATCTGAAGGAAAGGTTCATGGAAGGATTAGCGTTCTCCCTGCTTATAGTCGTTTTAACAAATGTTTTCTCATTCTTTTTAACGATCGGAAGCAGGGAGGACTTTGATTCTTCCCCCACCCCTTTTCTGAAGAAAGAATCATCAGCCTTAACGAGTCCACGTGCCGGCAATGCTGTCGGTGAAAAGCCAGCATCCGGAGAAGGGCTCCTCCCCAACCCTTTT
>FMJZ01009494.1_pt1 | contig 109669 bp, 94 predicted proteins | sample 1987881 | NCBI WGS metagenome assembly FMJZ01 (sample SAMEA4378227, study PRJEB15110) | soil metagenome | biome: soil; feature: Field; material: Soil | place: India | collected 2015-03-11 | depth 0 m
TCACCGTGCAGTCCGGCCGCCCATTCGGACGCGCCTTCACTCGTACATTGGCATCGAACACAATGTCATTCTGGGTGCCAGCAACCTCTTGCCCGCCGGCCGCTAGCTTCACGGCAATCACTGCATCCCCAGCAGCTTCCACATTCAAATCCTCGATGTACACTGCTGGACCAGCAGGCGCCGGCCGCGGATCCGGACACGTTTGCCCCCACGCTGGCCCCACAACCAACCACGCAAGGGCCAGCGATCCAAAGCCCAACACATGGACAAGCCCGATTCGTCTCCGCATGTTTACTCCTCCCTCCAACTGATGCGCTGAAAAAACGCCCATCGTCTACCGCAAAATGCCTATCTTCGTCTAGACCCGCACCAATTTTTCCTGAATCACCACCGGCGGCCTCAGCTCGGCCGACAGCCGTTGAGTGCGTTGTTTACTCCTTTGATGATCTCGTCAATGGTGATTTCCCCGTCGCGATTCTCGTCGCCGGCACTGCACTCAGTGACAGGCCTCGTTCCGAGCGCAATGTTCACCATGCTTATCAACTCGTCGATGGTCACCTCTCCGTCGCCACCGCAGTCACCAACGCAAGCGCCGCCGGTGACCTCGACCACACCATCTTCGATGACAATCTGACTCACCGGATTCGCGGACTGGCACGGAGGCTGGCCAGACACTGGGATGCAGGTCTGGTCCACGGCAATCCGGTCACCGATCGAGAGAAACGCAGTGAACTGCGGTCGGGTAGAGTCGCGCGTCTCTGTGTACACGTGCAGGGGCTGCGGACCATTCGCTCCGGCCCCCACTCGCAAATCTATCGTGAACAGCTCCTGCGGCCCTGCTGGCAAAGTGGGAATTTCAATGGGGTTAGGCCCAGGAGTTGGCAAGGGGTCCGGACCATAGACCACGATGTTCATGAAGGGATCCGGTGTGGCACCACCTTCGGGACACAAGCAATGAGTTCGACCACCCGCGCAAGTGTAATTTTCCACAACGACCCGAAAGTTCGAAACGGCAGGGTTGCGCCGAACCGACGCTGGCAAGCCGTTTTCCCCTTCCGCGCAATCTGCAAGCCGCAAGTTGGGCCCAATGTCGAGCGTAAAGGCGATCGCTGCAATCTCGTCGACTCCACCTGGCCTCGAATCTGCCGGCCCTTGCTGAAACTCCACTGGCACCGTCACCACACTCCCTGGGCTGCCGCTGGCACTTCCCACTCGAAGTCGCGCACAGCTACCAGGATCCGGGCACGGCGCCACCGTCTGACCAAACGCGGGCCAACCCAAGGTGAGCAAGGCCGCAATCAGCACCGGCACCCACCGCTTCCCACCACTCGCAAGTTCCACGAATTTCCACTCCATGTTCGCCGTTCCTCTAGCCTGAGCTCAAGCACTCGGGCAACCACTCAGCGCCCGGTTGACCGCTTGAATAATTTCGTCGATGGTGATTTCGCCGTCGCCGTTGGCGTCGCCCGGCGCGCAATTTTGCACGGAAGTGATGCCGAGCGCAACATTCACCATCAAAATTAGCTCGTCGATGGTGACCTCTCCGTCCCGGCCACAGTCCCCAACACAGGTTGCAGGTGGCGTCGGGGTAGGCGTGGGCGTCGGAGACGGAGTGCCGGGTGTAGCGCCGGTCCGATTCAACAGTATCGTCACCGTCTCCAAGTCCTGACTCGTCACAGCCAGGTCGAACCACCCGTCACGATCAAAATCTCCTAAGGCAATCGCCCCAGGAGCCGGACCGACATCGAACGAAACGGGAGGTCCGAATGAGCCGTCGCCCGCGCCCAATACCACGGCTACCTTGTCGTCGAATTCACCAGCACAGGCAATGTCCACTCGCGCATCTCGGTTAAAGTCAGCTCCAACGCAGCCGTTCAGTTGCACGGCTACCGGAAAGTTCCCCACGTGCTGGAAGGTAAAACCCCCATCGTTCCGGAATATGGCAACATCATCGAGGTCCTGGTTCACTACGGCCAAGTCCAGTCTTCCGTCGCCGTTAAAATCATCCAAGATCACACCCACAGGCGTATCGATGAACTCACCCTGAATTTCAGCCGACGGAGTAAAAGCGCCTGTTCCGAGCCCTGCCAGTATCGAAACCGAGCCAACGCTCAGTTCCCCCGATGTCGTACTAGCCACGACCAGGTCGAGTTGCCTATCACCGTTCAGATCGCCTGCAGCAATGGCCACTGGTCCTGCTCCAACCACAACTGGATCTGGTTGCAGCATCAACCCACCCCGGCCATCGCCCAAGAATACACTCACTGAGTCCTCCAAGTTATTTGCGGTGGCAACATCGAGTCGGCCGTCTCCATTCCAGTCATCCACCGCCACCGCAAGTGGAGCTTCTCCAGTACTAAAACCGGCAGGCGGACCAAAAACACCTGCCCCTTGGTTCAACATCACGATGACTGCATTGGCGCTGTCGCTCACCGCCACGATGTCCAGTGCCCTGTCGCCATTGAGGTCACCCAGTTTCACATTCCGAAGCCCTGCATAATCCGACAGTTCATAAGTAGACGGAGGCTCAAGAAATGTCCCATCGCCCAGTCCGAAAAATACCCCAAGCAGTTCCCCTTCAGCATCCGCGACCACGAGATCCAGTTTGCCGTCATCATCTACATCGCCTGCAGCTAGCGTTTGAAGAGCCGCCCCAGGAAACGAGGGTTCGCTCGATAGCCGCTCGAATATCAAGGTCGTATCACCCATCACGGAGCCAGCGCTCCCAAAAAAGGCGTTCACGATCCAGATCGCCTGCACAACCCTGTTCCAGCCATGCCACCACGTGCGCAGCACTGCTTCGAGCCTTTCGTTCCGTTCGCGTTCAATCTCGTCTATGTGGAAGCCGCACTATGGGGACAAGGTTCTTCGAGTGTCAAGACACGTTCCACATGGTGAAGCTTCAGGGAAAACTGGGCGGCCTCATCCCCCGTTGTACCTGGCGGGAACGGCGTGCCACTGCCTAAGGTCAAATAGCGCCAGTGGAGGACCAAGTATGATCACGGAGTGGGATGAATTCCCGGTGCATCAAACGAGCGAACCGATTGCGTTCCCTGCAACCAGCGACCGTAACTTTTACGACCGGTATTTTTTCCACGGCTATGACGTGGGGGGCAGGTTCTTCTTCGCCGTCGCACTCGGCTTTTATCCAAATCGCAGCGTGGTCGACGGTGCGTTCAACGTCGTGTTCCAGGACCGCCAGCATATTGTCCGTGCATCCCGACTGTGCACGGGCAACCGAAGAAGCTTGAGCGTCGGGCCGTTGCACGTGGAAGTCGTGGAGCCGCTGCATGCTTTACGAATTCGGGTCGACGACAACCCGTGGGGACTGCAAGGTGAATTGTGCTTTTTTCACCGCACCCCACCGATCGAAGAGCCTCGCTTCCAACAGCGTGCTGGCACCAGGCTGTGGATGGACTATACGCGCATGACGCAACACGGCCGCTGGAGCGGCTGGCTTCGGGTGCAGAATACTCGCTTTGACCTCGACCCGGAAAACACGTTGGGCGCGCGAGACCGCTCGTGGGGAGTGCGGCCGGTGGGCGAGCCAGAAGGCGGTAGGCCCACTTTGCCCTGGCAGTTTTTTTGGTTGTGGGGACCCTTTCATCTTCCCGATGCTTGCGTGCATTTCGCCCTAAGCGAATACGCTGACGGAACGCGATGGCACGAGTACGCGGCATTGATCCACGACCCGGTCACACAGGACGAGCGCCCGCCGAGTCGCGAGGGCCGCGCGGAGTATAAACTCGACCTCCGCCCCGGAACCCGCCAAATCCGCAAGGGTGAGTTTCTGTTCACGTGGGACAACGGGCAGCAAATGAACATCACCCTGGAGCCGATCCTGCACTTTTACATGGCCGGGCTCGGTTACGGCCACCCCGAGTGGGGCCATGGGCGATACGTGGGTGATAACGTAGTGGCGGGAGAGGTCTGGGATTTGACGACGATCGATCCGGCTGTGCCCCTGTATTTTCACGTACAGTCACTCGCTCACATCCGGACCAGCTCGAGTGAGGGTGTGGGGGTCCTCGAGCAGCTCATGATTGGGCCACACAGTCCTACCGGGCTCACTGGGCTTTTCGATCCCGCGTCCGAGTAGCTTGCCGCGATGCCGATGAGAAGGCAGCTTCGTTCAGGGTGACTCGTCAGGGTGACTCGATCGAGGAGCCACGAGCTTCTTTAGCTGCGCGCAACGTATCCGGAATCGCCCGGAGCCACCCAGACAACAGGGCGAGGACGAGCACCAGATCGAACAAGTGGGCCATCGCCGCCGAGGCAGGGAAAGTTAGTGCCCCATAAAAGTCGGCGAGTGCGCGGCCAGCCAAAACGATCAAGGCAACCCAAACCACAGGCATGTGCCACTCGGGTTTCCGCGCACAGCCGAGAAACACGAGGGCAAGCGCCAACTCCGCGACCAGGAACGCACTGAGGACAGGGTCGACAGGAGTCGGACACGGTGTGTCACGCATCGTCAACGCCACACAGCCTCCGAACCATGCCCAAGCCACACGCAACACGGCGCTAACCGCCATCCCGTAAAACACTACGGCCATTTTTGCCTCGCACCGGCTCTAGAGCCCGATAAACCCTTCGCCTCGTCCGCTGCAAGAGCGCCCCCCAGCGGCACAAACGAATGAATTCGCTGGCGGACACGTCTGTTCATTGCCGTATCGACCGAACCCCCCCGGGTGTGAGATCGCAATCTCTTTTTTACCTATCCTACTCTTGCTAAGGAAAAGGCCGTGCCGAGCCAAGCGCCCTCTAACAAAGCAAATTCATCAGTACTCTCGTGGGTGCTCGTGCTGGGGGTGTTCGGGGTGGTTGGGCTTGGCCTTTGGTATTGGACTTCGGCCAGGGATACCTCGATTCCAGCAGGTCCGGATGCTTCTGATCAAACTGAGGATTACCGGGCTTCTGCGGCCACGCGCGCGGAACAACGATTGAAGGAGTTGCGCGCTGCCCACGAATCTGCTGGTGGTACTTCCCTTCAAAGTGGGAGGCAAGCTGGTGCTGCTGGGCAAGCGGAGGGAGGCCAGTTCAAGGTACCTGCAAGAGGGACGGGCACGACCACGAGCGCAAAGGTGAAACCCAAGGCTGGTGCCTCGGCAGCGGGCGAAGCAGGTGGCGGCGCCATGGAACAGTTGGAACACGACGAACCAGACCCGGACGACATCCCCGCCCTCAAACGTATGGCTTTGGAGGACCCAGATCCCGACCGGCGCCTTGCTGCAGTGACGTTGCTCGGGGCTTCCGACGATCCCCAAGCAATTCCTATCTTGGCGGAGGTTTTGAAGGATCAGGATGAAGAAGTGCGACTTGCGGCCATCCAGTCCCTAGCAGACATGACAAGCGAGGTTCCCATTGAAGTTTTAGGAAGCGCCGCACTGAACGACCCTTCGCCCGACAACCGTTACGAAGCGCTCGAAGCGCTAGCGGACTTAGGCGGACCTGCAGCTCGGCCTTACCTTGAACGGGCGCTCCACGACCCCGACGAAGACGTCGCCTCGCTCGCTGAAAGTCTTCTGGAATTGGACCGTGAAAGTGACGAGGGGCCCGGACAACCCAACCAAGCCCCTATGGTCGAACAACGTTAGACCGGCCGCGCTTTTACGATCCTCCGCAAACGCCTTCGCGCTTGCACAACTCAACGCGTTTTTTGGACATCGGCCGCCCGCACGCCGCGGCTTCCAATCGCTTTGGGGCTCACGGCAGGAACGACAACCCACGCACGGTCGTCGAACCTCACGACCAACTCACCCAGTCGCTCTCCTTTCGCTACGGGCGCTGTGACCACGGACGGCAATTGGAATAGCACTTCTACCCGCCCATCTGTCCCTTTACGGCGAGGGATGCGCACCTCCTCTGCAGCGCTCGGTACCACGAACGGTTCCACACCCCCTTCCACGAAAACTCGAACACCGAGCAACTCCCCAGCTCGAACGACCGTAACAGGCTCATATTCGGCGCGGACTTGCTGGAGATTCCCGATGAGGTTTTCCATGGCCAAAGCAACGTCTTCGACTCCCAGCCTCACGGCAACCAGCGCCATCCCATCTTGCTCGCTTACCAGCGCACCGAGCCGCTGGTAAAGCCGCGCCCGCCGGCGCGAATCCCGGAAACGATCGTAAAAAGCCCAAACGCCCACATCGCTTGGCGGCATGTGGCTGTTCGCCACAACAATGCGCCCTTCATCGAAGGGAAAGCCCCGCAGCGTGCCCCACTGACGCAGCTCTTCGTGTTCCCGCCACAGCACGGCTACTAGGCGAGCGAATTCATAAGCTGTCGTCACGTTGCCCGAAGCTTCGCACGTCAAACCCGTCACCCGCGTTGACGTAAGACCCAAGCGCTGAGCCCGCTCGTTCAACGCTTCGACCGCATTGTCCCGCGAGCCCCACATCGCCTCCGCGGCAACGGCAGCGGCCAAGTCACTGCGGGACAATAGAACTGCTTTGAGTAAGTCCGAAAAAAGGTACGTTTTGTTCGCCGCGAGCCGTAGCGGCTCCCCTGGGCGTGAGCCTAATTCGTTAAGCGTGTGAGCATCGACGCTCACCGGAACATCGAGAGGCAACATCCCGAGCTGGGCCTGCTCCAGTGCCGACAAAAGAACGAGCAATTGGTACGCTGCACCTGCTGGTTGCAGCTCCTCTGCTCGCTCACCGAGCAAAAGGGCACCCGTGCGCAAATCCACTACTGCCCAACTAGATGCTTGTGACCTCGAGACTGCAACCGCCCCGCTGACACAGAGAACCAACCCAAGCCGCACCAACCAACCGAGCCACATGGGCTCGCCCCTATCACAGTCGTTCCCCTTTGTCAGCGAGAACTCCGACCTTCGAGCGCTCGAATAGCCGCGGGCTGGCCCGCGCTGCGAATGTCTTTGCGAAGCCGTTCCACCTGGCTCTCAAGCAGTGCGTCGGCGCGGGCAAGTAACTCGGGGTCCTGGGTGTACTTCTCGACCATGTAAGCAAGGTCTCCCAAATCGTGCAGAAGCAGTTGCACCGCTCGCTCCCGTTCGGCATCACCGCGCAGCTCCTGGATGAGCTCCAAAACCAAGTCCTCGATCTCCGAACCCTCGATTTCCAGGGCGAGGGCAAATGCCCGCGCAAGGCTCAGGCCACGCGTTGCCTCGCGATGAGCCGCCCTTAGGCAACGCCGCAGGTGTTCCAACCTCTCGGGGTGCAACTCTCGCTCTAGCCCTAGGGGTCGATCTTTTCGGCCCCGCAGCAAACCGGCCACCAGCGCGAGAGCGCCGAAATGGCGCGATTCATGTTGCGCCATATCGAACCAAAACGAACGGAGTTCTTCTGGCTCGGAGAACAGACTTTCGAACTTGCAGTAAAGCTCCATCGTCTGTCGTTCGAGTTCCATTGCGTCACGAATCAACGTGCCGACATCGCGTTGACGTGGAGGGCGAGATCGACGTGCTGCAGGCATACTGTGCCGCGTATCACGCCGCTCGGTCTTGTGCCAGGTGATTCCCACACTCCTCATACCCGCTGGCCAGCACTCGGCGGCCTCGCCAGTGATCTACTTCCGTCAAGGCGGGCCGAGGCTAAGGTAGGTCGCCTGCAAAGGAGGGAAAGCGGCCATGGCGCTTAAAGACCGACACTGCACGTCCGTGCGCGCTACGACCCCCAAGGTTCCAGTCCACGAGTTCGGCGAATTCCTCGCCGAGCTTCCAGGATGGCAAATCGTGGATGAGCACCATTTGTACAAGCGATATCCGTTCCCCGATTTTGCCTCGGCCTTGGCCGCGGTCCAACGTGTGGCGGGAGTTGCCGAGGCAGAAGGCCACCACCCGGATATCACCTTGCGGTGGGGTGAGGTCGAGCTGCGGATTTGGACGCACGTGGTCGATGGCCTTACGGAGAATGACTTCATTCTCGCAGCCAAGTGCGACGAGGCCATTCACGGCGGCTAGGTTCACGGTCGCGAGGAAGCGCAGTGGCCAACTCGTGCTCGATCCCCCGCGCCGACTGGCGGCAACCAGCCTCCGGGGCTGCTACTGCACTACCCTTTTGAAGCCGGTTCCGTCCCGCGCGGCCTTTCCCTTGTCTGGGCCACCGACCCGCGCAAGCTGCGCGGGGAAAAACCCCTTACGAATCTCGCGGGCACTCCTTCTGAGCCGACTCCACTCAGTGGGCCACATTGATGAGGTGCGAAATGGTAAACACCTCCTCGATGTTGCCGGGTGCATAAGGAGAGCGGGCATTCGGCCCTTGATTGAAGTACCAAGTATTCGGGTCGGGGGATGCAGGGCCAGGAATCATAATCACCGTTGCGTGATTCATCTGGGTGTCGATCATTGTGGCCGACGTAAACCCCATCTCGTCCTCATACACGAGATCCGAACCCGGTGCCTGCTTGCGGAAGGAAAAGTACTCGATCCAAACTTTCCACAACTCGCCGCGTTTATCGTAAATGTCCGAGGCTAGGACGACCCAGGCTTCGGCATCGATGTACAGTACTCTTTTCCCATAAGCGTATTGGGGAAGTTTCGTGATTCCTTCGATCACGTACACCTTGCGCTTCTCCCAGTTGTCGCAGAAAGCAAAATCGGCTCCCCCTTCGCAGCGCTGCGGCCTGAAGTGCTCGCGGTGCAGCACCCCAAGCATTTCTTTCACTCCCAGAAGTTTCCATTCGCTCCACGCAATGTGTCCGCTGTAACCCCAGAAGGAGTCCTGGTCGGCATCCTGCCCAAACAATGCATCGCTTCGCTGTGCTGTGGACATCCGTCGCACCCGACGCACCGCCGGGACGTAGAGCCAACTGTCGTCCTGCCGCGAAGCATCGATGTAACGGAAATACAGTCCACCCACGCCCTTCATATCGTACGGCGCAACTACCGGTGCCAACAGCTCTTTGTATCGGATTCCGTCGGGGTTCGGCATTTCCGGCTTCGGGTCGACGAACAATCGGCCATTATAATAGAGGCGACGCATATCGCCGATCGTGAACTCTCGGTCGGGTACCATCGGAGCAGTATAGGTCAGGGGCCCGCTCGGCACTTGGAAATCTCGCATCAGTACATCGTCCGTGATCAGGGGCTTGTACTGGTAGTTCCACATGATCTTGATGGCCGCATCGGGATCGTTGACGTCGATGTTGGGAAACGGCATCCCGGCAACGTAGTTCTCCAACCGGTTACGGTCGGGAGAAAGCCGCACTTGCGCGGAATATTTCTCCGTCGCCTCACGATACCGGCGAGGCCACTCCACCCGGCGCGGCGCCACGATGTGAAGCTTCATTCCATGTTCTACGCACCAACGCACGCCGGGACCGATCAAATCAGCAGCCTTAGCCACATTCTCCTTGGTGATGACATCGCCCGGCTCGACGTCCGCCAACGCCGTCAGCGCGGTGCAAAGCACGATCGTAGCAATTCCAGCCCGCATGAGAGCCTCCTCGTGCCACTAAAACTGAAGTGTGAACTTGATCCCAGTTTCCGTGCGGCCTCGGTTTAGGCCGCCAACGCCCCAAGACTCGAAGACCGGATGGTCTGTCGTGTTGATGAAGAACCTCTGCGAGAAGCTGAGAATCGCATGGTTGGTGATAAAGTAGTCGAGCAACAGCATCACCTCTTGGTTGTAGCTGTTCACCGGATCCAACAAATAAACGACGAACGGGACGATCTTTCCACCCTTGTAAAAGGTTGTGGCCGTAAGGGTCAGAAGCAGCTCCCAGTCACGCACCTTATCGATGTAGGCAAGCTGCCCAGGGCTTCCGGTCGTGGCCACACCGCTGGTGGAAAACTGCCCGCGAAAGCCTTTCCCTTGCCCGCTACGGGCGCACGGAGGACGCTCCTGCGGATCGCGACAGGCAATGTCGGGATTATCCAGCAAATAGTGCCAGAAAAACTGCCCAAGGATGAGGAATGTCGCCTTACGGTTCAGGGGGCGAATCCAGGTCGGGCGGTCGAACCCGATCATGCCCTTCCACATGTCGCGCTTGCTAACTCCGTAAACGTCGTTGGCCAAAATCGCGAACGGGGAGGTGAGGCTAAAGCTCTTGGAAGCGTCGAGAAAGGGCACCCCGAACTCGTAAATGGTTTCGACTCGGTAAACCGTTTGCGTGTACTCCTCTTCCGCGTAGTTAGCCGAGAGGCCTACAGCATGGACGTACGGAGCAATGAATTCGAGCGGAGCCTCACCGCGCAAAACCGCGGCTCTGGCCTCGCGTGGATCCAAAACGGCGCGGAACGAGGCAGCATTAGTACCGTCGTCCCCCGGCCAGCGTTGGTAAAAGTAGTTCAAGGTAAACTGGAGCCCCTCGGGCAGGATTGGCGTCTCCGAACCGGTTACGGCGCTGAACCTCACTCCCACTTGGCTATTGTCCCCAGGGTCCCGCACGTAATCACCCTGCTGAAACAGGCGGGTTCCGCGGTACAACTTTGTGATGGGTCGCTGGTAGAAGCGGCTCAGAATCTGAAACAGGCCGCGACCTCCATCCGGCGGCGAGCGAGAATCGGTCAGGGGGTTAACGATCGGAGCACTCCACGGCCGAGGCAGAAACGCTTTTTTTGCCGGGTACCAATCCCCGGGATTCCAGTAAAATTCGACAAACGCATTGTTCAGGGGCCCAACGCGGTCGATGTCCCACAGCCCCTTAATGATCCAAAGGGGAATGCGCAGCTCATCCCACGTCTCCTGCTGGAGGTGCCAGGACAAATCTAAGGGATTGACGCGATCGAGCATACGGAAATTATCAGTTTCCCCCCAAACGATCTGTTGGCGACCAAGACGGAAGCTCAATGGCAAGTGCTTGAGTTTGAGATCGAGGTACGCTTCGCGCAAGCGGTTTTCGAAGCGAAGCCCCTGGCGCGTTCGCGCTGGCAAGTCGCTCAAGCGTAACCCGATAGGGAGCCCATAGATGTCGTTCTGCTCGAAGCCAGGAGTGAGGTCGTACACACTGTCGTACACACCGCGATAGAGGAGAAACAGTTTGGCACGCTCGATGCCAGGAATTTCGAGAAGGTCTGCCAACCGGCCTCGCTCGAGCAGGTTGTAATCCACGCGCAACTTGAACGTGTTCCGCTGTTGGACCAAACCCCACGTTTCCACGTCCGGCGAGCGGAAGAGCTGCTGGGCGCTTGCGTTGCCGCTAATCTCTAGGGGCCCGTATCGTGGGAGGGCCCAAACCCTCCCAGCCCAGAAGAGAGCGGCACATAGCAGGAACGCTCGTTGGCTTGTGCGCGCCATCCACTACCTCCTCGCCGGGGCCTTCGTGCATCAAGCGTGCCCCCATGGACTAGGAACTACCTTGCTGCCTCTGCGCTTGGGTTTTCACATAGTTTACCCTTGCTGGGAAGACCTCCTTTCACCTTTCGGAAACGAGGCAACCAGCCTCATCGGACTTGCGCCACACGAATCATCTTGGGTAACGAACGGCCATGGCTCAGAAAGTTACGGGAGGGTCCCTTATCGCCCGGATGCTCAGGGCAGAAGGGGTCGAAGTGTTCTTTGGTATTGTAGACGGCACCTACACCCACCTCTTTGCCCACTGCGTGGAGCAAGGGATGCGGATGTACTCCCCGCGTCATGAGGCCGTAGCCGCGCACATGGCCGGTGCCTATGCCCGTCTTACGGGGCGACTCGGGGTCTGCATTGCAAGCAACGGCCCCGGCGTGGCGAACATGTTACCCGGAGTGGCGGTAGAGCAAGCTGAGGGAAACCGGGTACTCCTGCTGACCAGTTGCCGTCGCACTGGCATCGCCTATCCCGACCGCGGTGGCACCTACCAGTGTTTCGACCATGTGGCTGTAATCCGTGGTATGGCCAAGTGGTCGCAAACTGTGGCCTCAGCCGACCGCTTGCCCGAACTCCTGCGAGAAGCCTTGCGGCAGTGCTTTACAGGACGGGCAGGTGTTGTGCATCTTGACGTGCCCGAGAACATCATCAACGGGTTTTGCGACGATGCACCTATTTGGCCGCCTTCGGCCTACCGCAGCGGGGGAGCACTCGAGGCCTCACCGGACTTGCTCGACACGGCAGCGGAGTGGCTAGCGCAAGCACAGTTACCACTCGTGCACGTTGGCGCGGGGGTCATTTACGCGCAGGCGTGGAACGAGCTGGTTGATTTGCTGGAAGTTCTTCATGCGCCCCTAACCACTTCCTGGAGCGCGCGGGGAGTGGTGTCCGAAGAAAACCCACTGGTGTGGCCAATGACCTACATTGAAGCGTGTACGGAGCTAAGGAATGCTGCCGACTTAGTCCTCTGCATTGGGTCAGAAGTGGGCGAAACAGATTGGTGGGGCAAGCCCCCCTACTGGGCTCCGCGAGGTCGCCAACGATGGATCCAAATTGACATCGACCCAACCCGTATTGGGCGGACACGTCCCGTTGACCTTGGGATCGTGGCCGACGCGCGTCGGGCCCTAGCGGGACTACTAAAGCGCCTACGCTCGAAGCTGAGCGGTACTGCTTTGAAAGAACGTGCCCTCCGGGTCGAACGCCTAGCGGCGCGCAAGCAGCAACAGAGGCAAGAACTCGACCAGGCGCTCGAGAACCGTAGCGCCCCCATGCTGACCGCTCACGTGCCCGTGGCCTGCCAAAAGGTGCTCGGGCCTGATGCGATCACCGTCTTGGATGGCGGGAACACAGCGGTGTGGGGCCATTTTTACACCACACTGCGACGGCCCAACAGCCTCCTCACCACCGCTCATTTTGGGCACCTAGGCGCCGGAGTCGGCCAAGCCCTCGGTGCCGCCATCGCTGCCCCCGATCGGCCAGTGTATTGCATCATTGGCGACGGGGCGATGGGCTACAACATTCAAGAAATCGAAACCGCCGTGCGATACGGGCTTCGCCCGCTCTACCTTGTGTGCAGCGACCGCCAGTGGGGGATGGTGAAAATTAACCAGATGATCGCCCTTCAACCCTTTCGCGAGCAACTCCAGCACGCACTGGGACCCGATGGATCGCGGACAATCGAAACCGACTTTGTGGAAACAGACTGGTGTCAGGTGGCTCAGGCCATGGGAGGTTACGGAGAACGCATTTCCCATCCGAGCGAACTCGAGCCCGCCCTTGGCCGCGCCGTAGCCAGCGGGCGTTGCGCCGTCATTCACGTGGATGTAGACCCGGTCGCTCATTTGTTCGCTCCGGGCCTGCAAGCCTTCAAAGAGATGCACCAGGAACCCGCAGGAAGTTACGACGTCGAGCCGGTGAGCAGCCCCTCATGAATACCGAGAAAGAGCCACGCCGCGTCTTAATCACCGGCGCGGCTGGATATATTGGCCGCCAGTTGGTCCGGAGACTCAAGGACGACCCTGCGGTGGAACTCGTCGTTGCCACGGACGTCCGCGCGGTTGCGCACGGAGACGGCGATAAAGTGCTCTGGGATATCCGAGATATTCGCGACACCGCGTTGGCCAAGGTCATGCAATCTCACCGCATCGACTCGGTCGTCCACCTGGCCTCGGTCGTTACACCGCCCCCAGGCATGCCCCGCGAGGAAATGTACTCGATCGACGTAGGCGGCACACAGAACGTTCTCGACGCTTGCGTTCGGGCCGGAGTGCGTCGCCTCATTGTCAGCAGCAGCGGTGCGGCATACGGGTACTATCCGGACAATCCGGAATGGCTCGAAGAGACGGCGCCGCTTCGCGGCAACGAGTCGTTTGCCTACTCCCACCACAAGCGACTGATCGAGGAGATGCTCGCGCGCTATCGGGAAAAACATCCCGAACTGCTGCAAATTGTCTTCCGCTTTTGCACCATTCTCGGCGCACAGGTGAACAACCAAATCTCCAACCTGTTCGAAGGCAGATTTGTCCTCGGAGTTCGTGGTTCGGCCGCGCCCTTCGTATTTATCTGGGATGAGGACGTCATCGAAGTCCTGCGGCAAGCCTTGTGGCGCGAGCGGACAGGGATTTACAACGTCGCTGGCGATGGCGCCGTGCCCCTGCCCGAAATTGCCCGCCGTATTGGCAAGCCATACGTTGCTCTGCCCCGCTGGCTACTGGTTGCGGGTCTAGCCATTCTTCGTACACTCCGCCTGACTCAGTACGGACCCGAGCAAGTGGACTTCCTCGCTTATCGCCCTGTGCTGGCGAACCGAAGGCTCAAAGAAGAGTTCGGTTACCATCCGCGCTACACGTCGGCGGAAGCGTTCAGTCGGTACTGGACGGAGCGAGCCCGACAAAAATCCGAGCCGCGGGGTCGACGAGCGCTGTAATCAGGTGTGCAGCGACTGTGTTCCGAGGAGCCCCAGCACGTCAACCAACACCGCGCTAATTCGCCGGGCAGTGGGCAAATGCAGGAATTCGTTTGGCCCATGGGCATTCGAGTGAGGGCCCAACACCCCTGTCACCAAAAACTGGGCTCTCGGGAACATCCGACCCAGCATGGCCATGAAGGGAATCGTGCCTCCTTCTCCCAAAAAACATGGGGGTGCGCCAAAGTATTGCTCCGACGCCCTGCGAAGGCTCTCGCGAAGCGGCGGCGCCAGTACAGGTGCGTTCCAGCCGCTGGCTGCCTCCACCTGCTCGAACGAGACTTGGGCGCCGTACGGCGGGTCCTGTTCTAGTACCCTCTTCAGCTCCTTAGCCGCGACCTCACCATCTACGCCCGGTGGCAGCCGCAAGGAAAGCTTGAGCTGGGTGAACGGGCGAAGGACGTTTCCCGCAGCGCGTGGAGCCGGTAGACCAGCGCCACCAGTTACCTCCAGTTGCGGGCGCCATGTGCGGTTTAAAAGCAGCTCCACCACGTCCTCGCTCACCGCACGAACGCCGGGGAGGAAGGGAATCCCCTCGAGAAACTTTCTGCCCACGATGGCCGCCATTTCTTCCGCCTCACGCCGCCTCTCGTCCGGAATTGGCGGGCACAAGCCCGCCAAGGTGATCGCCCCGGTGCGTTCGTCTTCCACTCGTGACAACAACTGGCGAGCGACTCGAAACGATGACGGAACAACCCCGCTACCGGCGCCGGAGTGAATCCCCTCCCGCAAGACGGCCACAGTGAGCAAACCGTTGACCAGCCCGCGCAGCGAGACCGTAATCCACAAGCGTTCATAGTCCCCACACCCAGAATCCAAGGCCACGACCAATTCCGGGGACCCGATACGATGACGCAAGACCTCGACATAGGCCGCTAAATCCCCGCTGCCGCTTTCTTCGCAAGCTTCGATCAGCGCCAAGCACCGCGGGCGGGGAATTCGGTGCTCCGCCATGTAAGCCATCGCGGCAACAATCGCGAACACGGCGTAGCCATCGTCAGCACTGCCCCGACCATAGAGCCGGTCTCCGCGCACCACAGGGATATAAGGATCGAGACCTGGATCCCATCCTTCGAAGGGCGGTTGCTTGTCAACGTGGCCATACAGCAGCACCGTGCGTTCGGTGTCGCCACTCCATTCCAGGAGTAGCAATGGAGTTCTACCGGGTAAGCGGAGAACCTCGATATCCAATCCAGGCACCGCGCAAGCACGCACCCATCGTTCCACCAATTCCACCGCTTGATCCAACAGACCGTTACTTTCCCAATCTGGGTCGAATCCGGGGGACTGATTTGGAATCCGAATGTACTCGCAGAGGGTAGGTAAGACGGTATCCGCCCAGAACTGCTCCATCCATCGACTTGTTCTGCTGGGATCCATACGGCCCGGTGCCTAACGAAGACGACGCCGTCGCGAAACCCACCCTTCTCCCGCCACGGTGATTCCGATAGAAGCCCCGCCCATGTCGATCACCCGACGCACTTTTCTTCGTCTGTGCTCCACACTCGCTTTGGCCGGCTGTACACGAACGGGCAGGGATTACACCGAGGACGACCGCGAGGCCTTGGCCCAACAGCAAATTGCAGAAGCGCTGCGCTCAGGCAGCGGGCCATTTGGTCCCATGGTGTTTTCCGGCTACCGTGACTTAGCGCGACTCGCTTATTTCAAGCTCGCCGAAGATGGCCGGCTGGCGGTGAACGTCGATCTCCCCCCTGTCGTCGATTGCCATGCACACCTCGGTTGGTCGTACTTCCTCGCGCCCACCGTGGATCTCCTGCAAGCGACGCCGCGAACCCAGTATCTGCTGGACTGCGACGCCCAAGACCCACCCTGTGAACTCGACCTAGACGTGTACGTAAACAGTAACTTCACTGATGCCATGCTGAGCACACTGCGCTGGGAAACAGTGCGCACTTTGTTGCTCGGAGGACGAGCTGCGTCCACGCACACGATCCCGAATCTCTTGGCGGAGATGGATGCGCTACGGATTCAGTCGGCAGCCGTCTTGCCTATTGCCGTTGCGTTACCGTTCAGCAGCGACCCCACGCTGCATCAGCTCGAAGCAATCGACCGTGCCAAAGTTCGGCATCGGCTCATTCCTTTTGCTTCCGTTCATCCTTCGGATCGCCAAGGCCCAGCAAAGCTCCAGCAGTATGCCAAACGTGGCGTGCGTGGCGTCAAACTGCATCCGGAGATGCAACGCTTTTATCCGGATTCCGACGAAGCGATGGCCATCTATGCTGAGTGCCGCAAACTCAAGCTACCGGTGATCTTCCACGCTGGCAGGTCCGGCATCGAACCGGAATTCCTCCGCCCATACGCCTTGATCCGTCGGTTGCGTCGTGCCGTCGAAGAGTTTCGCGACGTGCCGTTCATCCTCGGCCACGCCGGCGCACGGGATAGCGAACAAGCCGCCGAGCTCGCCCGCGCGCGCGATAATGTGTGGCTCGAGCTATCAAGCCAAGGTCTAACCCGCATTTACGAACTGTGTCGCGACCTTGGCAGCGGAAAACTCCTGTACGGTAGCGACTGGCCGTTTTACCCCCAAGCCGTGGCGCTGGCAAAGGTACTTCTAGTCACCGATCACGACGAGCGAGCACGGGAGCGGATTTTAGGCGCAAACGCCTTCGAAATTCTTCGCCTGACGGACGCCGCCTGAATCTTCAACCGCCCCCGTGCGCTTTGTCTTGGGATCGCGCCGCATCTCGCTCAGCAGAGGGAACGAACATCCTGACGCCTCGCACTGGCGCAAAAACCTGGCACAACGGACGCGCCGCGCGGCAACCAGCGCAGCCCTGGGCTCTGCAAAACGTGCCTTACCGACCGTTCCAGCGCCAGCTCCTTTCAAAGCTTGTACCGCTCCAACAACTGGCGGGCGATCACAAGTCGTTGAATTTCGTTGGTTCCCTCTCCAATGATCATCAATGGCGCATCGCGAAAGTAACGCTCGACAGGGAACTCCGCCGTGTACCCGTAGCCACCGAGCACCCGCATGGCTTCCACGGCAACCTCCAGGCAGGTTTCGGAAGCAAACAGCTTTGCCATGCCAGCCTCCAAGTCGGCGCGTTCACCGCGGTCTTTCTTCTCCGCAGCGGAGTATGTCAGCAGCCGAGCTGCTTGGATCTTCGTCGCCATATCGGCAAGCTTGAGCTGAATGGCTTGGTGCTGGGCAATCGGTTTTCCAAAGGTTTCCCGTTGTTGCGCGTAGCGGATGGCTTGTTCAAAAGCTGCCGTTGCCACACCCACGGCCCGCGCCGCGATGTTCACCCGGCCAACTTCGAGTGCGCTCATGACTTGCAGGAAACCTCGCCCTTCCGTGCCACCCAACAAATTCGCTGCGGGGACTCGGTAGTCCTCCAAATGGACCTCACAGGTTTCGATGCCCTTGTAACCCAATTTATCAATGTCCCGGCTCACGCCGAGACCAGCTCCCTTCTCGCCCAAAAACAGGCTGATGCCCTTGTAAGGCGGTTCCGCGTTAGGGTTGGTTTTCGCAGCAATTGCGTAGATCGTGGCCGTGCGCGCATTGGTGATAAACATTTTGCTGCCATTGAGCACATAAACATCTCCCTGGCGCACTGCGGTGGTACGAATCCGCTGTACGTCACTACCGGCATGAGGCTCCGTAAGGCAAAGAGCACCGCGATGCTCGCCGCGAGCCATCGCGGGTAGGTAGCGCTGTTTTTGCTCTGGCGTGCCGTGCTCCCGCAGCAGGTAGGCAACCATCAAGTGGGTGTTCAGCACCCCGCTCAGGCTCATCCACCCGCGCGACAACTCCTCCACAATGCGTGCGTACGTGGTGACGTCGAGACCCAGGCCGCCAAATTCTGCAGGGATCGTGGCGCCAAACAGTCCAAGCTCCTTCATCCGATCCACCAGGGCATGGGGGTACTCGTTGCGGTGCTCGAGTTCACTGGCCACAGGCATCACGTCGCGTTCCACGAAGCGCCGTACGGCCGCTACGATCTCGTCACTCAATTCGGTCCGGGTCCTCGTCTCGCTCATGACTGCGACAGTGTCGAGTCCACTCAAGTAAAGCAAGAGCCCTCTACAGACAGAACACTGGCCTCACGTGCTAGAAAGCAGCTAGAGCGGCGTGTACACAGGATCCCTTCGGCTGGTATACCGCTCCCCGCGCGCAAGTCGCGCCGCTAGAGACCGCACCTCTGCGTGTTATGACTTTCGAGGGCGTTGCTTGCACCTATGCCAACACGTTGGTACTCACGGCACACGTTGATGACGAAGCCCCTGACGCCGCTGTTCTGGCTGCTCTGGGCCGCCTCCGCTTTTGCCACCCCAAGCCCTGCACCGCTTCCCACGACGGGCGTCTACCCGACCACGCAAGATCAGCTCACGCAGCGAGAGCGGCCGACGAGCGCGACGACCACATACTGGCACGTGAAGTTTTTCCTCCGTCCCTCCAACCTGCCGGCTGGAGGTGTGGTGCGCGTGCTTCTACCCGTATCCGATACCCACCAGGAGGCACAACGGCGTACCTTGCGTGCCCCAGGCTTCCGATTCGGAGAGGAGCCGGCAAACCCCAACGTGAGCGGAGTTTGGGTGCGCAACCACGAACCAAATCAGGGTGATATCGAAGTGGAATACGAGTTCGCGGTGAGCGACCGAATTTACGATCCCCCGAGCTACCCAGTGGGTCGGCTGGGTTCCGTGGACGAAGCGACGCGCCGTTACTTGGAACCATCGACGCTCATCCAAAGTCGCGACCCCGCGATTCGTCAGCGTGCTCGGGATCTCGTTGCAAAGGCGCAGACAACCGATCAGCTCCTGTGGAACCTTTACCAATTCGTCGCCACGGGGATCCGCACCGCACCGGCAACGACACGAGAAGACGCCCTCACCGTTCTGGTCCGCGAAAGGGGCAGCGTTACTGGCAAGGCGCGTTTGCTCGCTGCGCTGCTGCAAGCGAGTGGGGTTCCGGCACGTGTGGTAGGTGGGTTGAGTCTGGACGACGCTGCAAAAAAGCGCGCCACCATTGCCTGGGTAGAGGCAAACGTCGCCGGGACGTGGGTTCCCCTCGACCCAAGCGGCGGGCATTTCGGTTGGCTACCGAACCGATACCTTGCACTGTATCGGGGTGATCTGCCGCTCATTGTCCACCCGGCTGGAGCGACCGTAGACTATGAATTCGTTGTGCGACGAATCCGCAAAGGAGGCAGCGAATCGCCGGCAGCCGCGAAAGGCCGGGTCATCGCCCCGCTGCAGCCCCTGGCTCGAATGGCGTCTGCGTATGTCGATCAACCCTTGGCAACCGTCGTTGTTTTTACCGACCAGAACTTACCTCGTACAGCGAGTGAAAGAATCTTCCGAGAGGCAAACGAGGCCCAGATTGACCTTGTAATGCTGACCGTACCCGAGGCGCCGCGGTACTTTCGCCAGCAGTACCTACAGCGCCTAATTGCCAACAATTTGCCCTTGGTGCAAAGCGCGCACGTCCTTGTCCTTCACACCAAGGACGACGCCGGGCTCTACGCCGCTCTCGTGCTCGGTGAAGCAAACGTCAAGCTCGAAGACTCTCGGCTGGTCGTGGCCGGCCAATTTCCCAAATCTGTGGGAATAACCCTGGCCTCTGTTCTGTTCCGGCTGCTCGATGCTGGGGAAGTTGTTTTGATTCCCCAGATGGCGAAGTGGTCCGCTCTTTGGGCCTTGGTGCGCGCCAATGTCATCGACGGAACCCCAATGGACGAAGAAGCGCGCAAGTGGGGGTTAAAGCCGGTGATCGTTGACCTTGTTGCCTATGAACGCTTGGGATCTTGGCGGAAGGTCGTAGTCGGCGCCTGGGCTCGCGCCGTCACTGCTCAGGTTCCCCTCCAGGCTCTGACCTTTATTCTCGTTCTGCCGCTGATTGCCGCACTCGTTGTGGTCATTCGGGTGATCGTGGGAATCGAAACCTTCGGAACTTTTGCCCCGGTCATCGTGTCTCTGGCATTTCTCACCACGGGGCTCAAATGGGGCCTCGTGATTTTCGCGGCCATCGTCGGCACGGGAACCTTGGTGCGGGCGGCGTTGCAACGAGTGAGGCTGCAGCTTGTTTCGCGACTGGCCATCCTTATCACCGTTGTGGCTGGGATTATGGCCGGGCTCGCCGTCCTGGGTGCATCGTTTGGGGTCGGTGCGCTGTTGAACGTCAGTATTTTTCCGATGGTCATCATGTCGAACATGATTGAGAACTTCGCGTCATCGCGCGCTCAGTTCGGGTCGCGTGAGGCCGTTCGCCTCACCTTGAATACCTTGCTGCTAGCGTCCGTTTGTTACATGGCGGTGGAGTGGGGAGGCTTGCAATCGTTGTTGTTGAGCTTTCCCGAGCTTCTGCTGGCTGCCATTGTCATCGATGTGGTATTGGGAAAGTGGCGTGGCTTGCGCCTTCTCGAATACAAGCGGTTCTGGCCACTCGCGGAGAAGCGGCAACTATGGCGCTAGCTTTCTTTTCTCGCCTGCGGACCTTGCGTCGAGAGGTTCTGGGTCTCAACCGGCGCAACCATGAGCTTGGGATCGCCTTCAATTCGCCACAATTTGTTGCACTGGTCGATAACAAGAGGGCTACCAAGGAGGCTCTGGCCTCGCACAACCTTCCGACCCCGCGAACCGTTGCTGTCGTGCGCACAATGAACGATCTTGCCGCACTGGAAGAGGTGCTCGCTGCACACTCGAGCTTTGTCATGAAACCCACACGGGGCGCGGGAGGCGAAGGAATCGTCGTGATCGTCGATCGCAAAGGCAGCGAATTTATCAAGGCCAGTGGCGAGCGGCTGCGATGGCGCGATTTGCGGACCCAGGCGGGAGAAATTCTATCCGGTGCGTTCGCTCTGAGCCAAGCTTACGACGAGGTGTTGATCGAAGAGCGATTGGAAATGCATCCGGCTTTGAGCCGGTTTGCTTTTCGAGGAGTGCCCGACGTTCGCATCTTGGTCGCGCATGGGGTGCCGATCTTGGCCATGATGCGGCTACCGACCAAACGCTCCGACGGCCGGGCCAACTTGCACCTCGGTGGCGTTGGCGTGGGCTTAAACCTCGAGACCGGCCACGCCGTTCACGCCGTTTGGGGCGAACACCCTCTTACTGCACATCCCGATACGAGAGCTCCGCTTGCCGAGTTAGTGGTCCCCCATTGGGGAGCTTTGTTGGAAATCGCTGCCTCATGCTTCGATTGCATCCCGTTAGGGTACTTCGGGGTTGACTTGGTGGTCGACCCGCACCGGGGGCCGTGCGTTCTCGAGCTGAACGCTCGGCCGGGGTTAGGGATTCAGTTGGCCAATCATGTAGGTTTGCGTCCGATCTTGGTGAAACTCCTCGCTCATTTGCCGCCGGCAAACTCCACACCGGCTGAACGCGTTGCTTTGGGCCTCGAACTCTACCGGTCGTGTGTTGTCTCCGGGGAGGGAACCGCTTGACACACCAGGTGAACAGCCGTTAGTTGCGGTCGCCATGCGGAGCCCTCACGGCCCAAGGCGTAGAGATGCGCTTTTGCTCCCCACCTCCACGGAGTTCTTGCGCCTCCAAGGAGCGCGGTGGGGCAACACCCGAGGGCTGGTTTTCCGCGATCGGCTGTGGCCATACGATGCGGTCGCTGACTTTGCGGAGCAACTGGCCGCGACCCTTGCCGGGCTAGGCTGTGGGCGAGGGAGCCGAGTGGCCTTTCGTGCCCCGAACAGCCCCTTGGCGGTGGCCAGCCACTATGGGGCTTGGGCGTTGCAAGCCACGGCCGCTCCAATCAGTGTGCGCGCCACAGGCGATGAGTTGCGCCGTTCGGTCCAGCATATTGACGCAGATGCCCTCGTCCTCGACCCGCTGTCGGTCGCCTCGCTCGAACCCGTGTGGCAGGAACTTCCCATACCGGTTGTCGAAGTCGGTGAAGAACCAGGAAGCGGCGTGCGGGTTGTCCACCAGCGTTCCGTGTCTGCAAAAGCGAGGACCTCGGCGCGTCGCGGGGGCGAACTCGCGGTGCTGGCGGCCACGTCGGGTACCACGGGCACACCGAAAGCAGTCATGCTGACTCATGCGAACCTTTTTTGGTCCGCATTGGCCTGTGCTAGCGCTCGTGGAGACAACGGCAGCGAGGTGGGCGCGGCCTTGAGCCTACTCAGCCACACCCCAGTATTCGTGTCTCACGTGCTTTGCCGAATTCTCTTCGGAGCGAAGGTGGTATTGTTTCCTCGCTTCGATCTGGACGAGCTGTTTTGGGCCACGGAGCGACACGGGATTACCGACTTCACCTTGATCGGGGGGATGGTAGCCGACGTCATCGGACGTGGCGGGATACCGCCGAGCGTCGCACAACGGGTCCGGAAGGTTTCCGTAGGGGGCACGTTCACACCTATGGAAGCCAAGGAGTCACTTCGCGGTATTTTTCGCGGTGCAGAGATCATCGAGGCGTATGGCCAGTCGGAAGCGACAGACGGCGTCACCATGGCACGAGGCCAGGAGGTCTTTGAGCACCCCGGCACGGTGGGCCGCCAGAACCCTCACGTGCTCGTGCGCGTTCGCAAGCAGGACGGCAGTTGGGCAGCCACGGGAGAGGAAGGGGAAATCGTCGTTGGGGGTCCCACAGTGATGCGTGGATACTGGCGAGATGCGTCCGCAACGCGGGCTGCTCTTCGGGAGGGTTGGCTCCACACGGGCGACCTTGGGTGTCGGGATGAAGCCGGCTTCTTCTATATCACTGGCCGGATCAAAAATTTGATCATCACTGGCGGCGAGAATGTTTCCCCACTCGAAGTCGAAGGGGTGTTGCGCCGACATCCAGCCGTGGAGGACGTTGCGGTGATCGGTACGCCGCACCCGAAATGGGGTGAGCAAGTGACTGCAGTCGTTGTGCGGCGATCGGGCGCCAAGGTGGATGCACAGGAACTGATCGACTTCGCAGGGAAGCATCTAGCGGCATTTAAAAAGCCGCGGCGAGTCGAGTTCGTGTCTCAGCTCCCGCGCACTGCCACCAACAAAGTGGACCTCGCCGCGCTGAAAAACCTTTTTCACCACGCACGGGAAGTTTCGTCGGCACAGTAGGAGGGCAAGGGCATGGCTAGTCAGCAAGGGCCTTTACACGGTATTCGCGTGATCGATTTCAGTCACCAAGCCGCCGGGCCTTGGTGTACGACGCTTTTGGGCGACATGGGAGCCGATGTTTGGAAGATCGAAAAGCCCGGCCGTGGGGACAGCATCCGCTACGCCCGCGGAGCCGATCCACGCATTGGCAGTTACAACTTTTGGGGCCTCAACCGAAACAAGCGCTCGGTTGCGGTAGACATCAAGCACCCAGAGGGCGCCCAACTGGCGCGAGAAATGGTGAAACAGGCGGACGTCGTCGTGGAGAATTTCCGGCCCGGAGTGATGGACCGTCTTGGGCTCGGTTACGATCAACTGAAAGAAATCAACCCCCGGCTCATTTACGCCTCGATTACCGCTTTTGGCGATCGCGGACCGATGGCCCATCAGCCGGGGATGGATCTGATCCTGCAAGCGACTGGCGGGATGATGGGGCTTACAGGGTTCCCTGACGGGCCGCCAGCCAAAGCTGCCGGGCCGGTAGCCGACATTTCCTCCGGTATTTACTGCGCCTACGCGATCGCGCTCGCGCTCTTTCACCGTGAGAAAACGGGTGTGGGCCAGCGGATCGATTTGACGATGCTCGACGCGGTCATTTCCCTTCTCGCCGACATCTCGACGGCCTACCTCAACACGGGCTACGACTATCCCAAATTCGGCAATGGACATCCCGATCTCGTTCCTTACCAGGCCTTTGCCGCAAGCGACGGGTATTTCATTCTCGCCTGCTTGACGAATGCCTTCTTCAAGCGTTTGTGCACGGCGCTCGGTCGGGAGGATCTTTTGCAAGATCCTCGTTTTGCCACCAACACCGCGCGTTGCCGCAACCGCGAGGTGGTCGTATCGACCCTCCAAGAAATCTTTCGAACCAATACCTGCAACCACTGGATCGAGCTTTGCCACCGTCACGATGTACCCGCGTGCAAAGTGAACTCCCTGAAAGAACTTTTCGAACTCGAACAGCTCAAAGTCTTGGGATCGGTGGTAAACTGGGAGCACCCGAAGATGGGACCGTTTCGTACCATGAACGTGATCTTCCGGATGAGTGAGACCCCCGGCTCGCTCCGCATCCCACCGCCAGAGCTGGGCGAGCACACGGAAGAGTGCTTACGCTTGCTCGGCAAGTCGAACGAAGAGATCGCGGCATTAAGGGCCGCTGGCGTTTGCGCGTAAGCGAAGGCGCTGGAGGCAGCCACGGTGGCCCAAACCCTCGCCCGATTTCTTTACGAAACGAGTGCACATTTTGGCGAGCGTGAAATGCTCGCCTTTGCACCCGAGGGCACGGTAACGGCTCGCTACTCGGGGAAAGAACTCTCCCAGCAGGTCGAAGCTGCAGCTCGTTGGCTTGCCACCAGGGGAGTAACCAAGGGCACTCACGTGGGCCTTCTCTGCACGAACCGTCCGGAATGGATCTTTTATGCCTTCGGCGCCTGGAGCTTGGGGGCGGTGGTGGTGCCTTTGTCTACCCTGTGGAAGACACAAGAACTAGCTTTTGCGCTGCGCCACGCGGATGTGGAAGGATTGGTTGCCATGTCCGCCTTTCGTGCGCGGGACTTTGTAGCAGACCTTACCGGTCTTCTACCCGATCTTGCGAACGGCGCCACAGGCGAGCCGCTGTGGAATACAAACTTTCCCAACTTACGCTGGGTGCACTTTTTTCCTGCGAGATCCAACCCCGAACAGGTCGAAAGTACGTCGGGCCGTTCCTCCAGCCCGAGCTACGTAGAGGCGCTTGGGGAGCGGGTAGTTCCGAGCGATTGGGCGGTGATTTTTTTTACCTCAGGCACCACGGCGCGACCGAAGGCGGTGGTGCATTGCCACGAAGCGCTTCTGGTTTCCGCTCAGCGAATCGCCCAGGCAGTGGGCATTGGCGAGGAAGACGCTTGGTGGGGCCATATGCCCCTGTTCTGGACCGGTGGCTTTGTGCTGGGACTTCTCGCCACTTGGTCGGGCGGCGCTCGTGTGGTTTTACAAGAACGGGTAGAGGCTGGCGGAGCGCTGCGGCTCCTGGAAAAAGAAAAGTGTACGATCATGGCGGGCTGGCACCAAGCGGGGCCGCTACTCGAACACCCCGATTTTTCGCGGCACCAGCTTGCACTGCGCAAAGGCTCCGCGCACGCACTTGCGGGGCGGCTTCTCGTTCAACCTCATCTTGCCGTGGGCATGTATGGACTCAGCGAAACGGCGACCTGCGTGGCCTGTGCGCACTGGCAGGAACCTGAGGATGTCCGGACCACGACCTGCGGGAAGCCCTTGGCAGGCACGGAGGTGCGGATCGTCGATCCGCAAACAGGTGCGAGGCTACCCCAGGGTTCAACCGGTGAAATTTGTGTGCGCGGCGTTACCCTGATGGAGGGCTATTACAAAGTCCCTGCGGAAGAAACGTTCGACTGTGAAGGCTTCTTCCACACTGGCGACCTCGGCTTTTTTGACGAGTCGGGCCGCTTGCATTTCGTTGGGCGACTGAAAGACGTGATCAAAACTGCGGGGGTGAACGTAGCGGCGCGGGAAGTGGAAGAAACCTTGGAACAACATCCCGCGATCGAGGCCGCTTACGTGGTGGGGGTACCTCACGAAACGCGCGGGGAAAACGTCGCCGCTTTCGTGGTTCCGCGTGGCTCAACCACGGTTAGCGAAGAAGACCTAGTGAAGTTCTGCCGAGAGCGGTTAGCGAGCTACAAAGTGCCCCGGTACATTTTCGCCGTGAGCAAAGAAGCTATCCCTTACACCGCAACCGGGAAAGTGGAAAAAGCGGCATTGAAGGCCGAGGCCCAGCGCAGGCTCGAGGAGCGAGAACTGGGGGCTTAAGGATCGGCGCCTACCTCAGCCAGCAAACTCACAAGCCGAACTCCCGCAGCCGCCGAGGGTCCTTTGTCCAGTCTTCCTGCACGCGGACGAAGAGTTCCAGGTACACCGTTTTCCCCAGTAGCTGTTCGATTTGCTGGCGTGCGGCGCTGCCGATCGATTTGATCTTTTTGCCCCCTTTGCCAATCAAAATCGGCTTTTGCGATTCGCGCTCCACGTGAATGGTGGCGTGAATAACCACCACATGATCCTTTTCCTCGAAGCTTTCCACGGTCACCGCCACCGCGTAAGGGATCTCTTGCCGGGTCTGCAACAAGACTTGCTCGCGAATGATTTCCTGGACCAGGGCTCGTTCTGTTTGATCGGTCAGCGTCTCCGGGTCGTATAAGCGCGGGCCGGGCGGAAGCTTCTCCGTGACCACCCGCAACAACTCGGCAATGTTCGCTCCTTCCAAGGCACTGATGGGAACCACGTCCACTCCCGGCAGTAACTGGTCCAGTTGCCCCAAAATGGGGATGAGCTCGTCGGGCTTGCGACAGTCGATCTTGTTCAAGGCTACGATCAGGCGATTGCCAAAACGTTGCAGTCGGGGAGCTAGCGCTCGGTCCTCGTCGGTTAGGCCCTCGCGCGCATCGACCAGCCACAAGATCAAGTCGGCCTCTTCCATCGTGTCTTCTGCAATTTGCACCATGCGGCGATTGATTAGGCTCTTGGCTTCGTGAAGCCCCGGTGTGTCGACGAACACAATTTGCGCATGGGGTAGCGTAAGGATGCCGCGAATTCGCCCGCGCGTAGTCTGGGGTTTTGGTGTCACGATGGCGATCTTCTGGCCCAGCAACTGATTGAGCAGCGTCGATTTGCCCACGTTCGGTCGCCCAACCAACGCCACAAAGCCAGAGCGGTGAACCTCGCTTGCCTCTACCACAACGGTCGTTGGTAGCAGGCAAGGAAGACCACGCAATCAGTGGCGGGAGCTCGACGCATCCCACAAATGCTCGGCGTCGAGCGCGCAATACCGACCTTGACAGGCAAGCGACAAATTTGAGAAAAGCCTAGTGACAAGGCTTAGGCCACGTTCGCTGGTCACGAGGAGGGAGGGACCGATGCGCAAACCATCTTGGCTCGCTTTCGTCGTCGTTGTTGCCTGTTCTCTCGCGCCGATGGAACTGCGGGCAGCTTGTGGCCCTTGCAAGGCGGAACAAATCACCACCGCGAACGCAAACGCCCTGCTGTTCGGAGGGACGGACGCTGCTGGAGGCATTGGCGACTGGTATCTCACGAATGGAAAGTTAGTTGCGATCATCGACAACATCGACACGGAAACCATCCCGACCGTAGGGGGCAGTGCCACGGTAGATTTGACTTCGTCGAATGCCGTGCAAACCGGCGGAACGTTGATCGACCTGGGCCTGAAAGGCAAACACAACGATCAGTTCCCACAGGGTTTCAACACGGGCGGATTTAGCCTGGCCAATGTGTTTTTGTTTCGCAAAGGCGATGAGACCGCGTGGGGTCTCCCGAGTGGAAACAACCCCTGTGCCACGGTGGAAGGATCGAACTCGCTTTGCCCAACCGACCCCGACTGTGCAGCAATTACCGTATACGGAATCATGCTTGGCTCTTGCACTTCGAGCACCGACCTTTGCTCCACGCGGACCAATCCTAAACTGCGCGTGCGGACCACTTACAAGGCGTGCAAGAACCAGCGTACGCTGTTCGTGAAAACCGAGGTTTGGAACCAAACAGGCAATCCTCAGACCTTGCCGATCTTCGATGTCTTTCTGTGGGGAGGCCGCGGTTTGATGCCCTTCGTTCCGGACAAAGGGCGTGGCTTTACGCATCCGATCCTGGACCTTTCCAGTACGTCGGCAATCTTGGCCGCCATGACCTCAGCGCCGTTTTTCGCTGTTCCTGGTAACGTGGACGTCAAAGACGGCGTGGCAGCGCGAAATAAAAAAGCTGGCGCCATTGCGTACGGATATTTCGCCGATGGAGGAATCGACGACTCCAACGGCCCCGCGTCCGGCGGCACCCAAACTCAAATCGCCGGGCCTTTCGAAACGATTGGCTTACAAGCTGGGTTCCTGTCCGCGGCCACTCTTCCTACCCTCGTTGGGCCTGCGTTACCGAACAACGCTTCGAGAATATTCGAGCGGCGGATCATTGTCGGAGATCGGAACGATCCCGCGGCGGTCATTGGCGACCAACGGAACCCTGAAAGTATTTTGCTGCAAACCCCACTGAGCTCCCAGCTCGGGACGGTATCTGGGCGGTTTAGCCCGGCATCTCCCGTTGAAGGAACGATTACTTTCGTTCGTGTTGGCGGTGCGAGTTTCTCGGGCATTGGCTCTCAGTGGGGTTTACTGAACAATGCCCCGATTTCCGCAGTGCGGACGAAAAGCAGCTTTAGCCGCATTTTGCTTCCCGAGGGCGACTATGTGGCTCACGTGGTGGTTCCTGGGCAAGCGGACTTTTACACGAGTCCGTTCACGGTTACGGCCGGGGCAAACACCGCGATCCCGCCGATCACTCTGACCAAGCCTGGGAAGCTAAAAATCGAAGTGCGGGACGGCGACACCAATACCGGTATTCCAGCCAAGGTGTCGCTCAGCCCGTCGCCCGAGATGAAGCGCGAGTTTGCGACTTACTCCTTCGACACTCGCAACGGTATGTGCTCGAATAACCTGTCCCAAGCATGCACGAACGACACGGATTGCGGGGTGGGGAATACTTGTTTCCGTACCTGCACGAATCAAGTTCCCGTCCGTTGCAGCCCTGGTTGCCCCTCCGGATACACCTGTGCCAGCGACGGTCGCTGCCGCAGACGCGATTGCAACTCGGATGCAGACTGCGACCCCGGTTACGTGTGCCGTGCCAACACCACCGACGGCGAAGCCGGTGTCGCCGGAATGCAGCCTGGCGGCGGCCAGGTGAACGTCATTTACACGGATGCCAAGGGAAAGGCGACGGTAGACGTCAAGCCCGGCACCTACACAGCCACCATTTCCCGCGGCCCAGAGTACACGATCACACAAGTCGCTGCCGTGACAATTACCAGTGGAGCCGTAACGGATCTTGGCATTCAAACCATTAAGCGCGTGGTCGATACCAGTGGTTACATGTCTGCCGACTTCCACATCCACTCCGCCCGCAGTCTCGATTCTTCCGTACCGTTAGAGGGTAGAGTGCGCAGCTTCGCCGGCGAGGGCTTGGAAGTCATGGTGTCGACCGACCACGACATCAACACCGACTATTCACCCGTGATCAAGAAACTCAAAATGCAACCGTTTATTGCTTCCATCGTTGGCACGGAGGTCACAACCTCCGTTCCGAACCCTCCCTACCTGGCAAACGCTTGGGGCCACATTAATGCCTGGCCCTCGATTTACGACCCCAACTTGCGCCGCGGCGGGTCCGTGGAAGACGAAAGCGTGAGCGCAAACGTGATTTACGACCGGTTACGCGCACAGAGCAATTTCCAATGTGTCGGGGGCAGCAAAAACGGTAGAGCTTGCACCACCAACTCCGATTGCGGTGGCAGTCCTTGTGTCGATGTCGGAGAACAAGTCATTCAGCTCAACCATCCTCGCGCTGGCATCGGTGGGGTCGTGAATATCGGCATGTTCGACAATATAGGCTTCAACCCCCCTGGGGCGATCGACACCTGCCAGCTCTATCCCGTGCGGTGCGCCAGCAATTCCTGCGCTGGTGGAACAAACGACGGCACTACCTGCTCCAGCGACGCCCAGTGCACTGGTGGCGGGCGATGCGGCTGCAACAGTGGTAGCATCCCCGGGGCAGCAAACGGCTGTAATCGGATCTTGCTCGACCTCAACGTGACTCCTCAATCGGTGCTGTGTACGACACCTGGCTGTGGAAGTGGCTTCGAGAACCCCAGCGGTACCCGTAATATCGACTTCGATGTCATGGAGATCGACAACGGTGGGAATCGCAGTGGCTTCAGCGACCTGAAACTGGTACGACGCGACTGGCTGAGTTTCCTCAATCAAGGAATCCAAGTGGGCAAGCCCGGCCAGCGACACCTGCTGTGGGGTACCGGCGTTTCAGATTCTCACCGATTAGTAGTCGAGTTACCCGGTTACTCCCGAACATATGTTGGTGCCGGTGATTTTCCACCTACCGGAAGTATCGACGTGAAGGCCTTCAACACCGCGGTTCTTGGCGGCAACATGAGTATATCGTCTGGACCGTACATTTCCTTCACGGCAGATGCGGGCGGGCCTCCGGTGAAGATGGGGCAAACCCTCGGGCCCAACGTCAGTTCTGTGAACCTGCACATTCAGGTGCAGGCACCCCCGTGGGTTCCAGTCGAGGAAGTACGAATCATCAAGAACGGGTGCGTGCTGGCGTGCTACAACACCACGACCACACCGGCGGTGGCGCCGAACCCCAGTAACCCGTTCGAACAAACCAACGCGAACGTGGTACGGTTCAACGCCACCATCTCCGACACGGTTACCGGTGACAGCTACTACATTGTCGAGGCTAGCCAAAACCTCCCGGCGAGCGGCGCTCCGCCAGTGGACCCGGTGATGAATCTTGTCGCCAAGGATGCCTTGCCGTGGGCGATGACCAACCCGATCTTGGTCGACGGCGATGGGGACAACACATACTCTGGTATCTCTCTGCCACCCGGTTCTGGAGAGCCGAGTTGCCCAGCTCTTCCCCCGTCGTGCTCGGCGGGAGCCGCCACCGTATCCTTGTTTTCTCCTGCGGTGATGGTCGCCGAAGCCCCACAGTCGCGGAGGTCATCTTGGCTTTCATGGATTCTCGATCGCTTCGTCAGACCAGTCGCCGCGGACAGTGACCGTGCGCCCCGTGTCATGGACGATCGCGAGCGAGTTCGTCAGCGAGAAGAGGAAGCGCAACGGGGCGAGGGGGAACACATTCCATGGAACCGCATCGTGTTCCCAACACCAATTCCCACTCCTCAGCCACGCGGCGAATGATGTCGCAAGCGGCGAGGGACACGAGGGCTTGCCGAACGTGGCCGGCCCTCGTTCTCCTGCTGCTGGCATCAGTGGTCGTTGCAGGCTGGGGTCAAAGAGTCGGTGCCCACTGGATTCCGCCCGAACAAATCATCTCCATGCTGCGCGAGGATCCGTCCTTGCGCACGCGTGCCGGCGTACGAAGTGTAGAACGACAGGAACGACTTCTCGTCATCCGTGTGGACCCGCGAATTTGGGCGGCTTTGCCGCGGGAGCAGCGGCGCGCGTTGGCTGCAGATTGGCACCGCCTTTGGCGCCACAATGTGGACCAAGGAATTGTTGCGGTCGTTGCAGCGGACAACGACAAGCCCTTGGTTAACTACGATGGGTTCGGACAAGTCCGTTTACTGGATGGGACGCCCACTGCCGAAGGACTTTAACGACGGCTCAAACCCGCTCCGCTGGGTCGAACAGTTTGCGATGTTCCTCCACGGCAAAACGGTCAGTCATCCCGGCAATGTAGTCGCACACAACCCGCTCCAGTGTTTCCCCTTCCCGAGTGCAGCGTGCCAAAACGTGGGGTGGGAGAAGCCCAGGTTCTGAACGGTAGGCATGGAACAATTCTTCCATCACCCGCTGGGCCTTGGCCATCATGCGGGTAACGCGATAGTGGCGGTACAAATGATCGAATAAAAATTGCTTGAGCTCGCGTCGTTTCTCCTCGACCTCTTCGCTGAAACCCACCAGCGGTTTTCCGTAACTTCGGACTGCTTCGGGCGAATCGATGCGTTCGCGCGCCAGCGTACGGCGCGTGTGCTCGACCAGGTCAGTGACGAAGAGGTCGATTAACCGCCTTTGCACTTGGTACCGCCAGATCCGAAAGCCAGCCGTTGGCCACTGCTGCCGAATCGCCCCGAACGTTTCACGCCACAAACGGACCTGCTCCAGTTGCTGCGCCTCGAGCAAGCCCGACTTCAACCCATCGTCAATATCATGGGTGTTGTACGCGATCTCGTCGGCGTAATCGACAATTTGGGCCTCCAACGAGGGAGCAGCACCAGGGTCGAAGCGGCGAGCCAAGTCTTTGTCATAAGGTGGCGAATGCTTCACGATCCCCTCGCGCACCTCCCAGGTCAGGTTGAGACCGCGGAATTGAGGGTACCGTTCCTCCAGCACCTCGACGATCCGCAAACTTTGGGCGTTGTGCTCGAATCCGCCATAGGGTTCCATCAACCGGTGCAGTACTCGCTCCCCTGCGTGACCGAATGGAGTGTGGCCCAAGTCGTGCGCAAGCGCGATCGCCTCCGCAAGATCTTGGTTCAGCCGCAACGCTTGAGCCACGGTGCGGGCGATTTGCGCAGCCTCCATCGTGTGGGTCAGCCGGGTTCGGTAGTAGTCGCCCTCGTGATTGACGAATACTTGGGTCTTGTACTCCAAGCGGCGAAAGGCCGTAGAGTGGATGATGCGATCCCTATCCCTTTGAAACGGGAGGCGGAAAGCATGTTCCTCCTCCTCATATTCCCGGCCACGGCTCGCGGTGCTGCGAGTTGCGTAAGGAGCGAGAAAGCGATCTTCGAATTCCAGCAAGTCTGCTCGGGTCATCGGCTCATTTATAAGGTTAGGCTTCGTAGCTGCGCAATTCTGGGCCGAAGTCATGGCAGCTTCCTGGCATCATTGCATATCCGGCAATCGGGGGACCAGAGCAGTTTAGTTGAGGGTCTTTCCCTCTTTGCTATACGGCGCCAATGAATTTCGTGTCGCCCGACCAAGCCGAAGGGCTATTTGGCAAAAACTTCTTCGGTCCGGCTGACGTAGAGCGCAGCTTCCGAGGGCCCGTACAACAGCCACTACCGCCCATTCCCTTTCCCTCCGACATTCTTCGGGAAGCAGCCGCAGAGGGTTTCTTCCTCGTTTTCCGAGACCCGGCGGTAGGTGGTGCTCCGTTCGTTCTGGAACGGGCTGTTCATTCCTTCCCCGATCTCTTCGATTCTCGCTATCTTCAGAAGGTGGGTTACCAGCTGAAGGATGAATGGGGCATTCTATTAGAGCCGCTGGCACGAACGGAAACGCCGCGCAAGGGATGGGCTCTTGTCCGGAAACAACCGTTGCCGGGCTCGGCCAACCGAACGTACCAGGAACAAACGAAGCTTTTGCGCCAATGGGCTCAGCCATGGGAGGTTCGCGGTCTCCAGGTGAGGCGACGCCTTGCCGTCGAAATCGTGTACGACTGTCTGCTGGTCTACTTGAGTCGCGGGGAGCGGCTTCTCGAGCGGGAGTGGGACTGGTCTGCCTCAACCACAGTGGATGGCGGCTTCTTAAATGTCGGCGGCTTTGGCGAGAACGGTCTCCAGATTTTCAGCTACTCTGGAGCCGTTCGGCACAGCGCTCTCAGCGTTTGCCCGGAAATTCGCAATCCACTAGAGGAAAACTAGCGATGTTTTTTGTGACGACGAAACATCCAGACTACGTGTTGTTTGCGATGACGCCAAGCGAGCGGGCAGCAGTTGGTGTAACGGAAACGCAAGAAGTCCATTTATTGTCCCGATCACCCGAAGGCGCTGGATGGCAAGTGATTGCGAAGTGGAATGGCCAAGAATTCTCGCACACGGACTTTATGGCTGCGTGGCATTACCGAGACGAACCAAGCGAACCCGCTGGGCTCTTGGATGTTCTTCCAGCTCCTTTGCGGGAGGCGGTAGTCCGTTCACTCTTCCACTAGGCCATTCCGCTCTCGCACGACCAACGACAATGTGTCAAGGCGACAGCGAGAACAAAGTTGCCCAGGAGTCTCGCGTGATCGAGAGTATCCTTCCCGCACCTGGGCTCGTTAGCGGCCCGCGTCAGTCGCTCGTTGCCGCTGCAATGAGCGCTTGCTGCAGCGAGCGGTTGCGGCGTGCAAGCTCGTAGGCGGCTGCCGTAATCTCGGCGATTGAGTCCCCCCGCGCGGTAAAAACCACGTCGTTCACTCGCTGTTGCAAGCGAAGTAACTCGCTGGCGCTAAAGTTGCACAGTTGTGCCGTAGAGTTCGCCACGAAATCGAGCAGCACTCGCACCAGCGCCTCGGAAGCGGGATCGACGTTGACCTCCCTTCCGTAAACCAGGGCTCGCATGACGTTGGTGCCACTGCCCGCGGTGAGAAGCTTCCGGCAACCGAGAACGTCTCGTGCTTCGGGATCGACAATCCGGTAGCGGCCGTCAGCTTCCGTAACCGTGTCTAAATCGAGCGGCAAAGGACTATCGATTCGCCCATCAGCAAAATCTACCCAATCGAGGTCAGCCAGAGACACCGGCACTCCGGCGCCAACCGGCTCGACTCCCTGGAGAGCAACCGCGGGAGCGACCAGAAATTGTTGGAGGGCAACGTCCCAAAAGCGCAACCTTTCATTGCTTGCCATTGTTCCGTTCGGCGCCAAAACAAAGCCCGTAACGATAGGCTCGTTCGCGTTTCCATCTGGAACAATCCTCACAGCCGAGGAACCATCGCTACCGCAGCCAGCGATCACCAACCAAGCCAGCCAGGCTGCCAGCAAAGAGCAACCACGACCGAGGACCTTGCACTTCGTCATCCCCATTTGACAAACCCCTTACGATTCGCGCAGCCAACACACCAAAGCAACGCCGGCTGGGAAAATACCGCTCACCATGTTCGGCGTAACTGACCACCGTGCATCGGCTCTTGTCAAGCATATTCTCCGACGACCGATCAAGCAAAGCAGCCGCAAAACTACCATGGCGTCCACCAGGGAAAAAGCTCAGCCGAGGTTGCCTCGTACCAAAACACATGCACAGGATTGTCGGGGAACAATTGCTGGAGTCTGGATTGCTCCTGTGGTATCGGCGTGGCGGCAAGCATAGCCATGCCAAACCGGAGTGCATTGGAAGGGATACGGATTGTGGAGTGTGGTGGCCTCGTTTCGGCCGCGTATGCCTGCAAGCTCTTTGCGGACCTCGGGGCGGAAGTGATCAAAGTCGAGCCACCGTGGGGCGATCTGGCGAGACAACGGGGACCCTTTCCGGGGCAGCGGCCAGACCCGAACACGAGCGGTCTTTTTATCTACCTCAACTGCAACAAGCGGGGAGTTGTGGCTGACCTGTCGCAACCAAGCGGGCAGGAACTGCTTGGGGCCCTGGTGCGTGACGCGGATCTGCTGGTTCACAACGTACCACCCTCCCGGATGCAGCGTCTGGGTCTGGACTACGAACGTCTGTCCCGAGCCAACCCGCGCCTGATCGAAGTTTCCATCACACCATTTGGCATGCAGGGGCCACTGCGGAATTACGAGGCGAGCGACCTCGTGCTTTGGGCTGCCGGAGGGTTAGCGTATTTGAACGGCGCCGGACCAGGGAGTGACGATCTGCCCCCGCTCAAACCCTTTGGCTTGCAAGCCGAATTTCAGGGAGCACTGAACGCTGCTGTGGCTGCCCTGGGGGCACTTTTCGCACGGCGCAAGCTCGGCGTGGGGCAACACGTCGTCGTATCCGTGCAACAATGTGTCGCCTCGATTCTCGAGCTCACGTTCGAGTACTACCCCTACATGGGCTTGATCGCATCGCGGTTAGGGCAAAAGCCAATTCAGCCCCTCGACTTTTTCGAGTGTCGAGACGGTTGGATCTTTGTGTGTTGTGTGGAAGAGCATCAATGGCAACAACTCGTTGAGTTGATGGGGCACCCAGACTGGGCCGAGTTGGAAATTTTCCGCGATCGGTTATCCCGGGCCAGGAACTGGGATGCGTTGAAACTGCTCATGCAAGAGTGGATGGCTACGCAATCGGTGCAGGAGCTGTATCACGCCGGCCAGTTGCGCCGAATCCCGCTTGCTCCTGTGTCAACGATGGGCGACCTGTTGCACTCTCCCCACCTATCGGCACGGGGGTACTTTGCTGTCATCGAGCAGCCAGGCGCTGGCTCGACAACGCTTCCAGGAGCACCGTACCGGCTGAGCCGAACGCCGTGGCGACTACGGCGGCCGGCACCGCGGTTGGGAGAGCACACTGCAGAGGTGCTCGATGGTTTAGCTCGCGGAAACGCTTGGTCGAATGGAGTGACCTTGGAGAAAACTCGGTATGGCACCGCTTAGCGGGATCAGAGTCGCGGATTTTACATGGGTTTGGGCTGGGCCTTTTTGCACACTTCAGCTTGCCCATCTTGGTGCAGAGGTGATTCGCGTGGAGAGTTCGGCTCGGCCCTGTGTGACGCGACTCCTGCCGCCTTGGGCCGACGGTCAGCCCGGGCTCAACCGCAGTGGCTACTTCAACCAATACAACCAAGGGAAGTACAGCTTGGCCCTGGATCTGAAGCATCCCGAGGCCGTCGTCGTAGCCAAGGATTTGGTCCGCCACTGCGACATCGTGTGCGAGAATTTCGCGGCTGGCGTGATGGAGCGGCTTGGCCTGGGTTACGAGGCGTTGAGGGAGGTTCGCCCCGACGTCATCATGATCTCCATGTCCGGTTACGGAGCAACGGGCCCGGAGCGAGAGTACGTCTCCTATGGGCCTGCGCAGGTGCCCCTCTCTGGTCTTTCGTCGCTCACAGGGTATCGCGGCTATCCTCCGATGCACGTGGGAATTTCTTATGGCGACCCGACCGCAGGCTTGCACGCGGCATTTGCGGTGCTTGCGGCCCTGTGGCATCGGGAGCAAACTGGCGAAGGGCAGTTCATCGATCTTTCCGAGTGGGAAACCACGATCGCCGTCATTCCCGAGGCCATCGTCGAACACTCATGGCACGGTACCCAGCCAGAACGGAACGGCAATCGAGACCCTCTGATGGTTCCCCACGGAGTGTTTCGCTGTGCCGGGGAACAGCGTTGGGTGGCGATCGCCGCCCGCGACGACGCAGAGTGGCAACGACTGGCGCATGCCATTGGTCGTAGGGATCTTGCCGACAACCCAGCGCTGGCAACTCTGGAAGGGCGCCTCGAAGCCGTAGATATGGTGGAACGGGCGGTGGAACAGTGGACCTCTCAGCGCTCCCCTGCTGAGGTCACGGAAACCCTACAAGCTGCGGGGGTAGCTGCTTTTCCCTGTTATGACAGCCGAGATCTGGCCGAAGACCACCACCTGCGGGCCGAGGGCTTTTTCGTGGAGCTCGACCACCCTGAGGTGGGCCGGAAACTGCACCTTGGCATTCCGTGGAAGCTCTCTGGCTCGCCTTGTTCGATCAGGCGTCCTGCTCCTTTGCTTGGAGAACACACCGACTACGTTCTTCGTGACGTCCTCGGTTACGACAGTAGCCAGATCGAAAGGTTGCGCGCTTTGGGAGTGCTACGGTGAACGCATCTCGAAAGGGTTGGCCGGAGCGAACAATCTACGACCTTTTCCTCCTGAACATTGCCCTGCAGTTATTCGATGGGGTGGCAACCTACCAAGGGCTGCGCTGCGGCTTTCAAGAGGCTAACCCCTTGTTGCGATCCACGTTTGCGCTCTTGGGAATCGAAACCACCCTCATACTCTTCAAGGCTCAGGCGTGCGGCGTGCTTTTTTTGTTGCACCGCTACCGCCACCGTCACTCGGTGCAACTGGCGCTGGCCATCGTCGCGGCAGTTCACCTGCTGTTTTCCTTCTTGCCCTGGACGGCCAAGCTGCTCTCGTTGGTCGTGTGAATGAGCACCACGACTAGTGCCGCGACCGTCGCGGGCTCCTAAACCAGCGACGGCACACGACTTCAGGCGAGACTGGGAGCTGCCTTTTGGCGGTTCTTCTTTCGGCGTCGCGGGACAAACGGCAATATTTTGTGCCGGCGTGCGGCGCGCAAACGCACGCGCCCAATCTTGGCTCGCACTTCCGGCGGTTGTGCAAGCAGCTCCTCCTTCCACCGAAGCAGGTTTCGCCGAAAATATTGCGCATCAATATTGAGGACGCTGCAAATTGATTCGAAGGAAAACACCCAACTGCTGTCGGTGTCGAAAAACCAGTCCTCGGCTTCTTGAAAGAGGCGCCGCGACCTGGGCCGAGTCGCGCCCGCATACTTTTGGAAGCAAGCAACCGCGTCTTCCAAGATTGCCAACATCAGGCGCCGCTCCCCCTCTAGCACCCTTTGTTGACGCATCCGCTGATAAAACTGCGTCGGTAACAAAACCTCCGGAGAAACCAACCGTGGGAAAATCCCATCGAAACTTGTCGGGTCATGCTCCCGAGATCGGCGCACCGAGATTCCATCCATTCAAGATCCCTCCCTCAGTTCCCAGAGCCAGTGCCCATCCAGCGGTTACAGCAAGATGACTTTGCACTTCCAGTGCCAAACAGGTTACGGTGTCTGGGCAGGTTTCAAAATCCGATGTCCGATTCGATTCTTACCTTACTGGGAACACCTTGCGGCGTTTTGTGTGATATTTCGCCACGGCACTGTGATCCAGAATAACACAACTGGATCAGGTCTTACGAAGGTAACCCGAGGATCACGACACACGAGACGGCCCCTGGGCCGCCAACGTTATGAGCCAAACCGATCTCTGCATTCTTGACTTGCCGTTCCCCACAGCGACCTTGGAGCTGCATCACGCACTCGTAAATCATACGGACCCCGCTGGCACCGATTGGGTGTCCGAAGGACTTTAGTCCGCCACTCGGGTTAATCGGTAAGTCGCCCGAGAGCCAAGTACGGCCCTCTTTCACCCAGTATCCCGCCTCACCTTTGGCGCAAAACCCGAGGTCCTCCATGTTCGACAGCTCGGTCCACGTAAAGCAGTCATGAACCTCAGCAAAGTCTACGTCACGAGGTGCAATGCCCGCCATTTCATATGCTTGCCGGGCAGCTTGCTGTGTCGAGCGAAAACCCAGGTAATCGAACGTGGGGTCGAAGTACGGTCGTCCCGCGGTCACAGCCAGGCCAACGCCTTTTACCAGGACAAAGTCGTCGCGAAACCGCTTTGCCCAGTCAGCGCGACACACGATGGCAGCCGCGGCACCATCGGTAGTTGGGCAACAGTCGAACAAGCCAAAGGGCCATGCAATGATGGGCGCGCGGAGAACTTTCTCCTCGGTGATTTCCATTCTTAAATGCGCGCGCGGATTGCGGGCACCATTGTAATGATTCTTAACGGCCACTTTGGCCAGCACATCTCTGCCAATCTTGAACGTGTGCATGTACCGATTCGCTGCCAAGGCAAACAAGCCAGGGGCAGAATTGCCCTTGGCCAGCAAAGGATGGCCAAAACGGGGCAGCCCTCTTCCGGGGCGGTCTTTCAGCTTCTCCGCACCAACAACCAGAACGATGTCGTACGTTCCTGATGCGACAGCAAGACAAGCATTGCGGAAAGCATCCGTTCCCGTTGCGCAGTAATTCTCCACTCTGGAGATCGGCCGATCGTAGAGACGCAACGCATCCCCTAAAGACGTCGCGGATTTCCCACCGCCGGGGCCTGGCAGATACGTACCCAAGTATGCGGCTTGAATATCCTTCGGGTCGATTTTTGCGTCCGCGTAGGCCTCAAAAGCCGCGTCGCAAATCAGTTCCTCGTAACTCTTTTCGAACAAGTCACCGAACTGAGTGCACCCGACGCCAATTACTGCAACCTTGTCACGCATACGGCCACCCTGGGAACCATTTTTCACCGAACCGGACGTGCCTTCCAGAAGTAATTGTAGTTGCCTCCGCCCTCGTGCAGCCGCCGAAATGTGAGCGTGACGGGGCGTCCCACATCGACTTCGCCTTCGGCGAAATCCGTCACCTGAAGGTAGAGGCGGCCTCCTCCCTCGAGATCGACTACGGCCATCGGCAACGGATGTTCGACGTTCGGGATCAGGTAATCCATCGTGTAAGTGAAAATCGTTCCAGCACGACTCAAACGCACTTCCTCCGTGTTCCCGGCCATTCGGCAGCTGATACACACCTGCGCCATGGGGTACTGGACCATCCCGCAGCTCTTGCAGCGCGAGCCATGCAGGCGAACATTCTGAGCCAGCTCTTTATGCTCCAGCACGTTGGTAATGACTTCTCCGCCCTCGTTGTCCCGGAACATGCCTCGGTACTTTAGGTACTTTTGGTATGAAGGCAGGTGTTGCTTTGCATCAAGCCAGTGCTTCCACGGATTGCCAGCCCTTCCTTCGGCCACAAGGGCGGTGGTCCGCAACAGAATTGCATCAGCCCCCTCGCCGAAGGCAGCCGCCAAAATCCACTGGCCTGGCTCTGCCTCATCCAGTACGGCCCCCAGGGCAAGAAGGCATTCTGCCGTGCCGGCGCTGCCGATTGCGGAGGTCACCAAAGGACCGAGCTGCTCCTTGGGATCCAGCCCTAATTTTCGGGCTAGGTCAACAGCGGCACGCGGTTCCGGGGCGTGGCAAGCCAGTTTGGCTATGTCTTTGGGTTTTAGGCCAGCCTCTGCCAGCAACGCGTTGATCGCCTCGGCCATGTCACGCACGTAGCCATGGGTTTGCGAGAATTTTCCAAGGTACCCGCTTACAAAAGGGCTCGCCGCCGTGCGCCAGAAATACGTGAACTCCTCGCTGACGCTTGCGCTGCCAACGAGCTCCGCAACGACCTGGTCCCGCGCGACCACAAAGGCAGCAGCAGCGTCGCCAAGTACGCCCTCGCCCTCTGATTCCGGCAACGCCGGCCTCGAGTCGCCTGCAGCGACCAAACACGAGTCCACCCTGCCGCTCTTGATCATGGCATCCGCCGCTACGAGCGCCTGCAACCCCGCGCGCGCGGAGCCACCAAAGTCGCAGCAAAGAGTCTTACGCGGGAGATCGCAAACCGTGGCCACAAAAGCGGAGAGTTGCTTTTCGAAGTAAGGGGCGCTCGTGCTGGCAAACAGCAGTGCCCCCGGCGGTTGCGGCATCGACTCGATGCAGGTCAGGGCTGCCTCCACCGCAAGTGTGAACGCATCCTCATCATAGTTCGCTACAGCAACCTCGCCCTCGTCTGACGAAGCCCGCCCCCATGCGCGGGCAATTTCTGTGCGACTCATCCGAAGCCGCGGAACATAGGCACTATGCTTTGCGATTCCGACCATCGCCGTGTCCTAACCTCAACAACCTTTTCCCAGTAAACCCTACCCCCCAAAGTACGGGTACGAGCAGTAGAGGCCAAAGACTCCGGCCCGAGGTGGCCACCGCACATCCCTCTCCACTGACACACACACCTCCAGCAAAGCATCTCGGAGTGGGCGTGTCGGTCGGTCCCGGGGTCGAGGTTGGCACCCGGGTTCGGGTCGGCGTAGGGGTAAAGGTCTCTGTAGCGGTGGGCGTGGCAGTCGGGGTCTCGGTCGGCGTCGAAGTCCTTGTGGGCGTCGATGTACGCGTTCGCGTTGGGGTGGGCGTGGAGGTCGGAGTTGCCGGCGGCTCGCTACTGAGAAGCGCCGTCAGTAACCCTCCCCCGCCTGCAACCAATGCGTCGGGCCAACCATCGCCATCGAAGTCGTCTGCAGCCAGCAACCGCGATCCAGCGCCGAGGGCGCAGCGGCCTGTCGCAGGTTCCTGCCAGTTGCAAAGGCCGCTCGTTTCCCGCAGCGATTGCCCGTCGTTCATGAGGATCGCAAGGGCAAATGAACCTGCACCCACCACCGCCGCATCGAGCAGCCCATCGCGGTTCCAGTCCACCGCAACAACATCGCCCGGTTGCACAAGGGTATCCGCCAGAATTGCGCTGACCGGCACACCGAAGGAATAAGAAGTTCCCGGCGACCAGCGCCCAGGCAGCATAACCACTGCTCCGGTAGCGCCGCCGCCAACAATCAGCACGTCCAAAACGCCGTCGCCATCGATGTCCCCAACGGCCAAACCAGACGGGGCAACGGCCGCCGCGCTTCGGTCGGCTCGGGAGAAGGTTGGATGCCCTTGATCGGAGAGCCCCGCCTGCACATAAACGGCCGCGTTCCCGGTTGCACGGGAGAGGGTAAAGATATCGGGCCGTCCATCCTGATTCGCATCCCCCACTTGGAGGTTGGTCACGGGGCCCTCGGTGTCGATCACCGTTCCGAGGGAGAAACCCGTTGCCGTCCGGTACAACACACTCACACGGTTATCGTTCCCACTACCCACAACCAAATCGGCGCGCCCATCTCTGTTCACGTCGGCCACTTTCACCACTTGCGGGTCATTCCCCGCTTGCAGTGGTTCTCCCATCGCCCCAAAAGTGGCAGCGCCTTGGTTTAGAAAAACGGCAACTCCGCCATCCGTGGCAACGACAAGATCTGGGGTCCGGTTGCCGTCAAGGTCGGCGGCATCAACCCCGCGCACAGTCCCGCCAACGGTGACGCTGCTCCGAGACAACGCATTGAGGCAATCACCAAGCGCAAGGCGAGCCCGATCGACCAAAGCAACCACCAGCTGGCCCGCATCTATATCCGAGAGAACAAGGTCTGGGGTACCGTCCCGATTGAGATCGGCGTGCGCCATGCTGACAAAATTGCCGGAAAAAGGGATTGTACAAACAACAAACCCGTCGATTGCAGTGGCCATCCGTGCCGTGCCCAGTAGGGCGGCGATCGACACGACCACCCTCCACTTCCGAGATGACCATCCCGTCCGAAACCGCCGCATCCGGCGCAGTACCAGTAAGGGGACCAAGAACCCAAATAGCGCAATGATGGAGCGGCCAGACGTTGGTTGTCCTACCGCGACCGAGCAACCGCCGGAAGACAAGTTTAGGGTGCCCGGTTTGAAGGTTTTCGTTGGCGTCGCACTCGGTAACGGAGTCGGGGTACGTGTTCTGGTAGGGGTTTCCGTCGGGGTACCCGTTAATGTTGCCGTCGGCACGAGGGTAGCGGTCGGTGAGCCGGTGGGAGTGGGCGTACCGGTATCTGTCGGGGTCGGTGTTGCGCGAGGAGTGGGGGTTGCCGGAGGGCGGCTGCTCACCAACACACTGACCCCTCCTCCGCCATCCCTTCCTCGGAAACCCACGATTACGTCGGCGATACCGTCGCCATCGATATCGCGGACTGCAATCGACGACGGGCCACGACCCCGGAGGTCCACTGGCAAAGTCGGAGCACCAAAACTCCCGTCGCGACTTGCGAAGAAAAATGTCGCCGTATCACTGCTCTCGTCTGCGACGACGACATCATTCATCCCGTCGCGGTTGAAGTCTGCCGAGGCAACGGCAATTGGTTGCGCAACGGAAGCGCCACCAACAGCGGGAACTACGAGGCGCTGTCGGAGGCGGTAGCTTACCCCACCTCCTACCGAGCGCTGCCCCGAGATGATGCTCACTTCGCCTTGCGCACCCGCTGTGGAAACAGCCAAATCCGGCACGTCGTCGGTTGGGTCGAAAAATTCTGTCCAAACTGCCAGCGGAACCCCAGGCAGGGGGAACGGCGTGAGCGGGCGCATCCCGCCCGTTCCCGGCGGGCAGCTCGGTATCGGCTCTGTTCCCGAAAGCGGTTGCTGTTGAAAAACGACGAAGTCTGCCGTCGTTCTGCTCACCACGCCGAAATCTAAGCGGCCGTCTACGTCTAGGTCCCGTGCCAAAACGAAGTCCGACGGCCGGCCGACCTCAAGGCTACATGGCGCAAGATAGTCTCGGCGGCTCGTCGGCGAGCGAGCCAAAACGACCACTGCGTTCGATGGGTCACCCGGCTTCCCTGCCACCAAATCGAGGGAGCCGTCGCCATTGGCATCCGCAAGTTCCAAGCTTCCGATCCCGGCAGCCGAGATCAAGGGGTTTGCAACGTGGCCAGAAAAGTTCCCTCGTCCGTCACCGTAAAACAAGTAAATCCCGCCATTCGCTGCCGCTGCCAAGTCGAGGCGGCCATCGCCGTCGAGGTCTCCCACACGCACTGCCGTAGGGCTGACCAGCGGCACTTGAGCCGTACGCCCCTGCCAACCCAACACGTCGCAAGCCGTTGGCGCTCCCCTGCTGATACTGGTGAACAAGATCACGATGCGGTCACCGCCGAAGTCGGCAGCAACAATGTCCGGGCTACCATTACGATCCAGGTCGCCCGCATCCACCGCGACGATCGAACCAGCCAAAGTGGGTTGCCCAGGATCGCCGGTGCTACACACGGTGAAGGGAGCGGTGGGAATCGGGGTCGGGGACGGAGTAGCTGTTTGGGTTGGCGTGGGTGGCGGCGTACCGGTGGGGGTGGGGCTGCCGGCTAAGGGTGTAGCCGAAGACGGTGTGGGTGTCGGGGTTTCTCCGGGTGGGGCGCCGGTCGTGTTCAGGAACAAGCGTAAAGTTTCGCCATCCTGTGCCAGGGCGAGAACATCCATTCTTCGATCACCGTCGATATCGGCTACAGCCACGGTAGCTAAGTTGCCTAGCAGTCCTCCAATCTGTTTCTGGAAGCCGTTTTCGTCTGGCAACGTAGGAGGGGGTGCCGGGGGGCCTGGATCATAACACAGCACGCTCGGTTGGCGGCAGAGAAAGTTCGCTCCAATTCCACCACTTGCGTTCGTTACGATTAGGTCGAGCTTGCCGTCGCCATCCAAGTCCCCAGCCGCCAGCCCCACCGAATCGGTTTCGACGAAGTCCGTGTCCCCGCTGGTAAAACCTCCGGATCCATCGCTGATCAACAGCGTCACGCGGGCATCTACGTCGACGCCGTTCACAACGGCGATGTCGTCAAAGGTTGCGTCACCACCAAAGTCGCCCACCACGAGTCCGCCCGGTCTCTCGCCAACGGCGAATACGCGTGCAGTTTCGAACGTGCCGTCGCCACGGCCCAGCAGTACCGCTACGCGGTTACCATCCCGGCTACTCACGGCAAGGTCGATCGCGTTGTCCTGATTGAAGAATCCCGCGGCAATGGCGTAATTTCCTCGCGTTCCCGCACCCGTGGAAACGCTCGGCGTAGGAAAGTCGGTAAACCGGCCATTGCCCCGTCCCTTGAGCAACCGAACCGAGCTGGCGCTCAACACGGCGAGGTCGAATAGCCGGTCACCATCCAGGTCGGCCGCTACTAAATCCACTGGGGCAGGGTCGACGGCAAAGCCCTCGAGAAACTCGTCTTCAGCCTCGAACACGAGGTCACTACCCTGAAGCAGAACGCTCACCGAGTTGCCCCCGTGGTTGGCTGTAACCATGTCGATTCTGCGGTCACGGTTAAAATCACCCAGCACCACTGCGACAGGCCCATCTGCTGTGTCGGCCACGTCGGCAGCGCCAAACTGAGCAGCCCCCTCGTTTAAAAAGAAGTGAACCTCGTTTGATTCCGGAGAGGTCACCACAAGGTCCGGGAGTTGGTCCTCGTTCAGATCGCCAACAGCGAAGGCTTTAGGGCCAGGATCCGAGCCAGCACTGACTTCCAGCCTTGCGCCAGCTCGAAACGAAAGCTTTGCCTCTGCGACGGGAACTCCCGCCACCCATCCGGCAAGAAAAACGAGGACCCACCGATGGCGTGACCGGCCCCAGCTCCGCAAAGAAAAAATGGCGCAGGCCGAGGTGGCAAGGAACTTTTGCACTTCCCTCGGCCCGCGCCACCCAGAGAAAAAGGGGAACAGCACTCTCAACCCGCCGCCGACGCGTCCGACGCAGCCACTAACCCGGCGGCTCCTCCTACATCTACATCATTTCCCCCATACCGCCCGGGGGTGAGGCTGGCGCTTTTTTCTCCTCGGGTTTTTCCGCCACCATGGCTTCCGTCGTCAGCAACAATCCGGCGACGGACGCAGCATTTTGCAACGCGGTGCGCACCACTTTTGTGGGATCCACAATCCCTGCCTTCATCAAGTCTTCGAACTGCTCCGTCAGCGCGTTGAATCCAAAGGCCCCTTTGTTGCTCTTAACCCGATCGAGCACGATGGATCCCTCCCAGCCGGCATTATTGGCGATCCAGCGTAGGGGTTCCTCCATGGCGCGGCGCACAATGTTCACGCCCACCATTTCCTCCTCCGGGACCTCCAATTTATCCAATGCTGCTGCGGCACGAACCAAGGCCACTCCTCCGCCTGGCACGATGCCTTCCTCCACCGCAGCGCGAGTGGCATGCAACGCGTCCTCCACCCGTGCCTTCTTCTCTTTCATTTCCACTTCGGTCGCCGCCCCGACACGGATAACAGCCACCCCACCCACCAGCTTAGCCAGACGTTCCTGGAGCTTCTCGCGGTCGTAGTCGGAGGTCGTCTCCTCGATTTGCGCGCGGAGCTGCTTGATCCGAGCCTCGATGTCTGCCTTCTTTCCGGCCCCACCCACGATCGTGGTGTTGTCCTTGTCCACGACAATGCGTTTGGCTCGACCCAGGTCGTTCAGCGTCACACTTTCGAGCTTGATGCCCAGTTCTTCTGCGATCAAACGTCCCCCTGTAAGGATCGCAATGTCCTCGAGCATAGCTTTCCGTCGGTCACCAAACCCTGGGGCCTTTACGGCAACACACTGCAACGTGCCGCGAATGCGGTTAATGACCAACGTGGCCAACGCCTCGCCTTCGACATCTTCGGCGATGACAATGAAGGGCCGGCCAGCACGAGCAATCTGCTCGAGGATAGGCAGCAGGTCCTTCATGGAACTGATCTTTTTTTCGTGGATGAGCACGAAGGCATCTTCGAGCTGGCACTCCATCTTCTCCGGGTCAGTGACAAAGTACGGGGAGAGATATCCACGATCGAACTGCATTCCTTCCACCACCTCCAAGGTGGTTTCGAGCCCCTTGGCCTCTTCGACCGTGATGACCCCTTCTTTCCCGACCTTTTCCATGGCGTCGGCAATGATGTCACCAATAGTGGGGTCATTGTTGGCGGAAATCGTTCCCACTTGCGCGATCTCTCGCCGATCTCGCGTGGTTTTCGCCATGTGCTTGAGCTCGTCCACCACCGCGGTCACCGCCTTATCGATTCCACGCTTGATACTCATCGGGTCGTGGCCCGCAGCAACCATCTTCACGCCTTCGGAAAAGATCGCCCGTGCCAACACGGTCGCCGTGGTGGTACCATCGCCAGCAACGTCGGACGTTTTGCTGGCGACTTCCTTGACCATCTGCGCACCCATGTTTTCAAATTTGTCTTCAAGCTGGATTTCCTTGGCTACCGTCACCCCATCTTTGGTGACCGTGGGCGCACCAAATGCCTTCTCGATTACCACGTTTCGACCCTTCGGTCCTAAAGTAACCGTGACGGCATCTGCCAAAATCTTCACGCCAGACAGGATCTTCGCCCGCGCCTCTTCACTGAACTTGATCACTTTTGCTGCCATGGCCCACCTTTCTCCTTTAAACACTGTGTCTTTCAGCTAAACCGGGGTCATCCTTCGATCACGCCGAGGATGTCGTCCTCACGCATGATCAGATACTGCTCATCGTCAATCTCGACTTCGCTTCCCGCATATTTTCCGAACAGAACACGGTCTCCTGCTTTCACATTCATCGGCACGCGGTTGCCCTTATCATCGATTCTGCCGGGGCCAACAGCGACAACTTTTCCTTGCTGCGGCTTTTCCCGAGCCGTGTCGGGAATGATGATCCCGCCTTTTGTTTTCTCCTCTTCCTCAATGCGTTGGACCAGCACCCGATCGTGCAACGGGCGAATTTTCATGGCTCACCTCCTCACACATCCAAGGTCATCAGGCCGGAGACCCAGCCCGCCCGCAAGCTAACTGGTTACCAGAAACTTTCAAGGCCGCTCGGACGCCACGCGCTCGACCGGCCGACGGAGCAGCTCCTGCTCCAAGCGGGTAATTTCTGCGGAATAGACAGGATCACTTTCCCGTCGCTGTTCTGCCGCGCGAACTGCGTACAAAACGCTGGTATGATCACGACCGCCAAACTCTGCAGCGATGCGCGAGAGAGATGCCCGAGCAACCGACCGACATAAATACATGGCAGTCTGGCGCGCCTGAGAAACGCGCCTACCTCGCGCGGATCCGATCAAGTCATCCGCCGACACGCCGAAGTGCTCGGCTACGGTGTCGCGAATCTGAGCAATGGTCAGCACCCGGCCCGCCGGTGCGATTCTCTCGGGCCCAAGAAGTTGCTCCACCAGCTCGACGCTTACAGGCCGGCGCATCATTTCCACAAAAGCTAAAACGCGGTTCAGCCCACCTTCGACTTCCCGAACACTCGGGCCACAGCGAGACACGATGGCCCCAAGGATTGCGTCTGAAAGGTTGTACCCTCGGCGCCTCACCTTGCACCGGAGGATTTCGACCCGCATTTCCGGAGTGGGTGCCTTTACATCGACGATCAGGCCTCCCTCAAATCGACTTCGTAGCCGAGCCTCGAGTCGAGCCAATGCACTTGGAGGCTGGTCGCAAGTAAGCACCACCTGTTTTTGAGCCCCCACAAGCCACTCAAAGGTGTGAAAGAATTCTTCCTGAGTTCGGTCCTTGCCGGCCAGGAACTGAACATCGTCCAAGATGAGGACGTCCAGCGCGCGAAAGCGATCTCGGAAATCCGCCATCTTGTCGTTTCTTAAGGCGGCAATCATCATGTTCGTGAACATTTCCGCCGACAGGCAGGCCAACCGCAAATTCCTTGCTCCCCGCATCGCCTCGTGGCCAATCGCATTGACCAAGTGGGTTTTACCGAGCCCAACACCACCCCACACAAACAAAGGGTTAAAGCGGCGTCCGGGTTCCGCAGCTACCTGCCGTCCTGCCAAAGCCGCTAGTTCGTTTGTCGGGCCAACCACAAACGACTCGAAGTCATACCCATCGACCAAACGGCCAACACGCAAGAGGCTGTTGAGAGGTCTCAGTGCCGGCGTCGGTCTCGATTTGTCACCCGACGGTGGCGAACCAACGTCCAGTTTCGTCTGGGCCGGCGCACTCAGAACCACCTCGAACTGCAACTGCGGCCCTAGATGCTCCCGCAACGTCGATTCAATTGCTTTCAACAGATGTCGGCTAATCCACTCCCGGTGAAACGGGCTCGGTACTTCGAGGCGAATCACATTCCCCCGTCCAGACCATGTAAACGGCTGGATCCACATCGTGAAATTTCGTTCGCCGATTACTTCTCGCAAATACCTCAACGCTGTCCACAATTCCCCATCCATCTGCGCGCCGCCCTCCGAAACCAGTGCCTTTGCTCGTCGGTTCGCGCAGTGCCGTCTCATCACGGAAAACCAAGCGTTCCACATTCTTCCGGTGGGAGACTTTCTCCACCAACTCCTCCACCCAAGCGTCCCTCTTCCTACGCCACACCCGTCCCCACAGCCTACGCCTTGGGGCAGTGCGCTCGACCGACCCAGTCATCGTGCAATTACGCGTGAAACGTGTTTGCTCGACTTCAACAGTGAGCACTGCCCAGTAGTGCCGCCCCTAGTTTCAGTCAACAACACGCGCCGGCCGTGCCTAGGTGTGGGATGGAACGATAACTTTTTCGCTTCACCAATATCGACTTCCGATACAATGGAAGCGAACCCGAGCGGCCGCCGATTTATGACAGCGAAATTTCGAACTTTTTGCAGCCGCTCACCGTACACCCCCCGATGCCTGCGCCAGTAACAACGCTCGGTGCAAGGTGTCGGCGTCGAGGGCGCCACGGATTGTCCGGCCGTTTAAAAACATCGTCGGTGTGGAATTCACACCCAGCTTGATGCCCATGGCGACGTCGCTCTCGACTCGCTGCCGTGTGCTTGGATCTTGCATGCAACGTTCAAAGGCAACAAGGTCCAACCCCAGCTCGCGAGCAAACTGCCGTAAAAGCTCTGAGCTCAAATTTTTCTGGTGATCGAACAGCCAGTCATGGTACTGCCAAAACTTCCCCTGGCTTCCCGCACACTCCGCGGCAAGGGCTGCTTCGCACGCTAGCGGGTGAAAGCGAGACTGCACGAGCGGGTTACATGTTGAGTCTAAGGGAAAGTGCCGAAAAACAATTCTCACCTGCCCAGGCGACCGAAGCCACGTCTCCTTCAGCGCCTTGTGTAGGGAGGCACAGTGCGTGCATTCGAAGTCGGAGAACTCGACGATCGTGACACGGGCGTCCGCCGGTCCTCGCGAGTTCCTCGAGTCTACCGGGATGTCGACTACTGTTAGGTTACGAAACCATTCGGTGAAGCGAGGATCGCTCTGCGCCACTTCCTCTGCCGAGGCAGGCTCGCGCCAGAGGCGCGATGTCTCCCACAGCACAGAAGCGATGACCACGAGCCCGGCCACCGCCAACCCTGCATACAGCCAGAGGTCTCGCCTGAACGAGATCGCTTGTTCCGCCCGACTGGCCACGCGTAAGCTGCGGTGCAGTCTCCAGACCGCAAAAAAGTTCGCCAAAGCGACCAGATAAAGACCCGTGCACAGCACGCACACCGCACGGAGAATCCAAAAAGCCACTACGGCCATGTACGCCGAAAACGCGACTCCACCGCCAACGGCTGCGACAAGCGCCCCCGTAATGCGCCGCCGGGTCGCGGGCGCGTCAACGAACAACAACGACACAGCCAGCAAACTGAGAGCTGCGTAAAACAGTGTTGCCAGCAGCGAGACCGACACTCCTGCGATTTCCGACCAGCGGCTGCTCAGTACCACGTCACAATTAACTACCCGGTTTACGTTGCAGAAGCTGGTGAAGGCAGAGTCGGTCCTAAGTTGACGGTGGACCATCTCCGCCTCGTAGCCCAGCCAGACGCCGAGCAGGCTCAGTCCCAGGACTACCAGCACTCTTTTCCGTTGTGCGCTTCGCTCCATGGGGCCACTCGATCGTTCCGAGCAGCCGTGTAGCGATTCCTGGGGAGTCAACACAACTACATTTGCCCTGTGCCTTGCGCCTTCCTAGGTGTTCTCGTGAAAGACTCGCAGGTACTCCCACCCCCGCGCACCGAAGGTAAGGACGGCAACCACTTCGTCGTCCCGCCCAACCAGCAGCGCATTCTCACCAGGCTCCCCTCGAGGGAGGCGAGCGAGCACATCCGTAGCCCCTTGGCGCACTCGTCTTTGTAGCGGAACCGGGAGCGGGAAAGCGCGAAGGTGTTTGAGAACTTCACGGGTTGACAACACAGGGACCAGCTCCTTGCTTTGCTCCACCAAAGCCAGGGGTACCGACTGAGGTAGGTGGAAAGGTCCAAATCGTACGCGCCGGAGCTCCACCAGGTGGCCGACGGTGCCCAGCACCTCGGCAATCTCTTCGCCCAGGACTCTCAAGTAAGTCCCTTTGGAGCAGCGCACGTGAAACTGCACCTGATCCGAACCCAAGGGCCTGAGTTCGAGAAACTCAACTTCCACCTCTCGCGGCTCCCGTTCCACAGTCACGCCTTGCCTGGCGAGTTTATACAGGGGGACGCCGCCGCGTTTAATGGCCGAATACATTGGCGGAGTCTGGAGACGGCGCCCAGACAACCTCTCTGGTACCAGCCGGAGAAGCTTCTCGAGGTCCTGCGGCAACTCTGCTTCCTCCAACAGGCTGCCCGTGTGGTCTCCGGTATCCGTGCGCCGGCCAAGCTGGAGTCGACCGACGTACTCTTTGTCAGCTCCGCTAAGGAGCTGTGCAATTTTCGTTGCCTCCCCGATACACAACGGGAGGACGCCGGAGGCAAATGGATCTAGCGTGCCCAAGTGGCCGGTCTTTTCGCGGTAGCGCCGCTTGACTCTACGCACCACCTCCGCCGACGTGGGGCCAATTGGCTTGTCGATAACCAGAATACCGTGCATGCAGCCTTTAACTGTCAGTCTTCAGGTGTCACGTCGCGGAGCGCACGGCTCAAGCGCTCCATTTCGGGCAACGTATGATCAATTTCAAACACCAGTTGCGGGGTTCGCCGCAAGTCCAGCTTCCGCAGGAGCTGACCGCGGAGGAAACGCTGGGCACTGCGCAAGCCCGCCAGGCACCGCTCTTGAGCAGCGTTGTCCCCAAAACATCGAAACCGCACCCACGCGGTACCGAGATCGTTGGTCACCCTGACCGAGGTAATCGTCACGGAGTTTACCCTCGGGTCCTTGACTTCTCGCAGGAGAAGCTCTGCCAAGGCTTCCCGGAGTGCCTCACCCACACGTTCTGCGCGTCTAGCACTCATTGTTCGACCCTTGAGCCCCTAGGCTCTTGTGGCGTGGTGGTCTCTCTTCTGCACTAAACGTGCAAAATCTCGATTTCTTCGTCGCCAACTTCGGCGAGCTGGAGCGAATCGATGAACTGCACAACCTGCCGAAGTGCGGAGTCCACTTCACCTGCTTCGTTCCCGACACGACTAATCCCCAACACAGCGCGCTGCCACAAGTCGTGTGCATCGCACTCCGCAACAGAAACATTGAACGTGTTTGCAACCCGGCTCTTGATCCGGTTCAGCACTCCTCGTTTACCTTTGAGAGAGTGATTCTCCGGAAGGAAGAGGGTTAGTTTGAGAATACCAACGACCAATGCCACGACGCGCGTGCGTTCCTGTTTCCTCTAGTACGCAACCCCACCGACTCGGCGGCGTTCGTCGCTAGCCTCGTCGGTCTCCAGCCACCGCTCGACCCTGGGCCGGCGGTAGTTGTCGGGCGACCTCCTCTTTTTCGAAGGCCTCGAGAACATCACCGACCTTAATATCCTGAAAGTTTTCGAGCCCGACACCGCACTCGTAACCCGCCGAAACCTCGCGGACGTCTTCTTTGAAGCGACGCAGGCTGGCGATTCGCCCGGTATAAACGACAACGCTGTCACGGATCAACCGAACCTCGGCGTTACGCAGCATCTTTCCTTCGAGGACTTGCACCCCTGCCACGTTGCCCACCCCAGGCACTTTGAATACTCCTCGCACCTCCGCACGCCCGAGAACAACCTCACGAATTGTCGGCGCCAGCAACCCTTGTAAGGCGTCGCGCAAGTCGTTGACGACGTTGTAAATGACGTCGTACAGCCGGAGCTCCACACCTTGGCGCCGTGCTTCTTCCATGGCCTTCGTCTCCGGGCGCACATTGAACCCAATGACAATCGCGCCCGAGGCTGCCGCCAAGTCGACGTCGGATTCTTTTATTCCCCCAACCGACGCATGCAAAATCTTCAACTTCACTTCGTCCGTGGAAAGCCGGCTCAGCGCGGTCGACAACGCCTCTACGGAACCTTGCACATCCGCCTTCAACACGACACGGAGTTCTTTCACGTCTCCCGCTTGAATTCGCCGGTTCAAATCTTCCAGGGTCACCCGCGACGACTTGACCAAAGACTCTTCTCGTACCTTTGCCTGTCGTTGCTCTGCGATCGTGCGCGCCGTCGCCTCGTCGGGGGCCACGACGAAGGCGCTGCCAGCTTCGGGAACACCCTCCAGTCCCAAGATCTCCACAGGTACCGAGGGGCCCGCTTCCTTCACCCGCTGGCCGCGGTCATTAATTAACGCCCGGACACGTCCGAAGTACGGCCCGCACACGAACGGCTCACCTTCGTGAAGCGTACCCTCTTGAATCAAAACCGTTGCCACGGGGCCACGCCCTCGGTCGAGCTTCGCTTCGATAATCGTACCATACGCGCGTTTGTTCGGGTTTGCTTTGAGCTCTAGCACGTCCGCCTGCAGGAGAATCATCTCCAAGAGTTCCGGCAGTCCTTCTTGAGTCTTGGCCGACACCTTCACGAAAATCGTGTCGCCACCCCACTCCTCCGGAACCAGGCCATACTCTGTTAGTTGTCGGGTGACGCGCTCGACGTTGGCTTCGGGCTTATCGATCTTGTTCACGGCAACGATAATCGGTACGTTCGCGGCGCGCGCGTGGTTGATGGCTTCCACTGTTTGCGGCATCACCCCATCATCTGCCGCAACCACCAGCACCACGATATCTGTCACCTTTGCTCCCCGGGCACGCATTGCCGTGAACGCTTCGTGCCCAGGGGTGTCCAAAAACGTAATTTGTCGGCCGTGCACATCTACGGTGTAAGCACCGATGTGCTGGGTGATGCCCCCAGCCTCCTGGGCTGTCACGTTAGTCTTACGGATCGCGTCCAACAGGGAGGTTTTCCCATGGTCCACGTGGCCCATAATCGTGACCACAGGGGGCCGCGGCTGAAGATGCTCTTCGCCCGAGGCCGCCGATTCCTCTTCCTCCAACCGCGACTCTAAATCGTCGACTCGTCTTTCGACGGTGAAGCCAAAGTGATCCGCGACGAGAGTGGCCGTATCGAAGTCGATGAGTTGGTTGACGCCAGCTACAACGCCGAGTTCCAACAGCGCCTTCACGACCTCAGCCTCACGTACCGCCATCTCACGCGCCAAGTCCCTCACGTTAATGGCGTCTGCGCCGAAACGAATGACCCGTTTATGCGCCCGGGGGACGGTAATTTCCGTTTTCTGCATTTCTTGCCCCGGGGCTGCTTTCTTCTTCTTCGGAACCCGGGTACGGTGGCGTTCCAGCTCGACCGCCTCGACAAGTTCCCCTCGCTCCACAACCCGGCGTTTTTTCTTCCGCGGGCGATCGTCCGGGGGAGGCGGGGGCGGGCCCAACGGAGGCATGCGATCGCGGCTCACTGCGGTTCCAACACGCTCCCGAGCCAAGCGCGCGCGGGCAGTTGTCTGCTGCTGGTTCAACTGATTGAGATCAATCTTGCCGAGCACCACAGGGCCCCGACGACGCTGTTCCCCACCAACTACGGCTTGGTTCGCGGCGGCCGTGGGTGCAGCTGAAGCTACCTCCTCACCCGCTTCGTCGCTGAGCGTTGAAGTGCCTGAATCCGCGGTAACCACAGATTCCTCGGCCAAGGCAGGGCCAGCCTGGAGCGGCTCGATACCGGGCAAAGTCGCCTTTGGAAGGGAAGCTGTATCGGTCTTGGAGTGATCTTGTTCCCCGATCTCGGTGGCGAGCCCTTCCGGTAGGGCACCAGACAGTTCACTAGCGTCAGAAGGTGCCGTGGAGGACACATCGACCAGGGCTCCCTCGAGCCCCACCCCGATCGGCAACGGCGGCGGTAATGCTGTCTCCTCCAACGGCGGCGGGGAGATCGCCTCAAGCGGTTCCAGCAAGGCATCTGGGGTATCTGCGGTCGCTGAACCGGGCAATTCTGAACTCGACGTTTGTGCGACCGATTGCGCCGCGGCTGCCGAGGAGCTTGCACTGGCGGCTCTTCGTCGGATGACGTTCGCACTCAACCGCCGCTCGACCCGCGTTTGCCCTTCCTGATCCGTAACAACGCGCTCCTCTCCGACCGCAACCCCAGGTGCCCCCTCGGCGTCCCGGCCAAGAGCCTGTTGAATGCGGCGCGCTTCGTCGTCGGTCAGACTGCTGAGCGCACGCTTCCCCCGAATCCCCATTCGCTCCGCAGCTTGGAGCAGCTCCTTGACATCGACGCCCAGTTCTCGGGCGACGTCTCGAACTCGTTTGGTAACCACAGACGACATGCTCAATCTTTTTCCTCAATCCGACAAGCTAATCTTGTTTAGCTGTTCCAGCGAGCTTCCGCACCAGGGCCTGACGCACGTCGCGTTCCACGCTCCGTCGCAGTGACCGAACAAGCCCCTTGCGGGCACCAAACGCCTCCCAGCAAGATGGATCGTTATGCAAGTACGCGCCTCGTCCCTCTCCTTGTTCGCCTACCACTAAGCTTCCCTTTGCATCTACTCTAATGCGGATGAGCTCCTGCTTCGGCGAACGTTTTCCACAACCCACACAAAAGCGAATGGGCACATGTTTCCGCGACATGATCGCCTAAGAACTCGGGCCCTCTTCCACCGCATCGGCGATTCCGGAACTGCCCTCTCCCGCGCTAAACGAATCCTCTTGTGGTGGACCCGAGCTACCTTCGCGGACAATCTCCCCAGTGTCTGGGGATACCTCCAGCAGCCGCCGTGCCGCTTCAATCAACTCTCGAGCCCGGTTCACGCTGAGTTCCGCCGTTTCTGCCAAATCCTCCGGGTCTGAGGAAGCAAGCTCTTTCAATCCCTTGATTCCTCCTTCGTAAAGCTGGTCGGCCAGGGTCTCATCCACCCCCGGCAACTGCATCAGCGAAAGGCGGGCATCTTGCTGTTCCTTGGCAGCCTCCGACTCGCTTTTTACCGTGAGGTCGAAGCCAGTCAGGCGCGAGGCCAATCGGACATTTTGGCCTCTGCGTCCGATGGCTAGCGACAACTGGTCATCGGGAACGATAATTTCCATTTTGCGGTCTTCATCGTCGATGATAATGCGGCTCACCTTTGCCGGAGCGAGCGCCCGACAAACAAATTCGGCAGCGTCGGGGCTCCACGGCACAATATCAATCTTTTCGCCGCGAAGCTCCTGAACCACCGCTTGAACTCGCGTCCCTCGCGGGCCCACACAAGCCCCGACCGCATCCACATCCGGATCTTTCGACGCAACGGCGAACTTCGCCCTCACTCCTGGCTCCCGTGCTGCCCCTTTTACCTCCACCAACCCTTGATGAATTTCCGGCACCTCGTGCTCGAAAAGTTTGATCAAGAAGCCCGGGTGAGTGCGCGACAATACAATCCGCGGGCCCCGGCTGGGAGACATTTCCACATCGAGGATGTACGCTCGGATACGGTCACCCTGCCGATAGCGTTCTCGCGGAATTTGCTCTTTCTCCGGTAAAATCGCCTCGGTTCGCCCAAGATTGACAATGATGTCTCGCCGCTCGAAGCGCTGGACCGTCCCCCATTGAGTAATTTCCCCTTTTCGGTTCTTGAATTCATTGTAAATGAGGGCCCGCTCGGCGTCGCGTAACCGTTGCTGAAGGTTTTGCCGCGCTGCCTGCGCGGCTATACGGCTGTGCTGCTGATCGAGTTTTTCTAAGATCTCGTCCCCAAGTTGGGCTTCCTGATCGTACTTTTGTCGCGCCTCCTCTAAGGAAATTTCTGCTTCCCGATCTTTCACACGCTCCACCACGGTGAGCGTACGAAACAACTCCACTTCGCCAATTTCCGGATTGTACTTCGCCTCGAGGCGGATCGTGGGCGGCAGATTGCGTCGCGCAGCAGAGAGGACCGCCTGCTCCACCGCCTCGATCACGTGATCGCGATCGATCCCTTTCTCGCGACTGACCTGTTCGATTACACGACTCAGCTCTGTTACCGGCATGGCTCACCTCGATTTCCTCAGGGCTCAACGATCAAATTTGCACGCGCGATCTGATCAAAACGGATCCAGTGCTCCCCCGCAGCATCACGCACCCGGATACGCTCGAACTCAACGTCCAGTAGTACTCCGGAAAACGAGCGGCGCCCTTCCACAGCCTCGCTGGTCCGAATCTGCACCTTCTGACCGATGTAACGCCGAAAATGCTCGGGACGACGAAGCCGCCGGTTGATGCCGGGCGATGACACCTCGAGCGTGTAGCTGCCCGGCACCACGTCGTACACGTCTAACACGTCACTCAACTGCCGACTGACTTTGCTCAGGTCGTCGAGCGAAACCCCCCGCCCGTCCGTTCGATCCACAAAAAGACGCAACACGAGCCCAGCTTGTTCGCGCCGAAACTCTATATCTACGATTTCCATGCCCTCGTTTTCGACCAATGGCTCCGCGATTCGCCAAACTTGAGCTGGCACGTCTTCATTCATCCTCGTGTCCAAAACAAAAAAAGTGGGCCAAGAACCCACCTTCCACAGTGGTTCCACAATTGTTGGGAAGGCTTCTAGCACACGCCGAGCTAGAGCCGCAAGAACACTGCTCCCTCCGGGGCTCCGGTTGGGTGGTGCCCCCTTGAACTTCCGACCTGCAGGAAGGATTCAGCGCTGAAACTGTGTGGAATTAGAACGTGTCTCTTTCGTGCAGCGTTACAAGCTCAACGATGGTGTAGGTGCGGCGTCCCCTTGGGGTCTGAACTTCTACTTCATCCCCCACTTCTTTATGCAAAAGTGCCTGGCCTAACGGGGAGCTCAGGGAAATCAATCCAGCCGCTGGGTTGACCTCTTCCGGCATAACGATTTCAAACACGGACCGAGTGCCATCCTCCACGTCTTCCAGCGTGACCTTGCTGCCGTACCCAACTACGCCTCGCGGAACGGAGTTCACGTTGTAAAGGGATAGTTGACTGATCCGGGCCTGTAGATGCGCGATCCGCGCGCGAACGTATTCCTGGCGATGCTTTGCCGCATCGTACTCCGCGTTTTCGCTCAGGTCACCATGACTAGCTGCCTCTTGCAACTCCTTTGGCAGCTTCCGGGTCAGTTCATACTGCAATTCCGCAAGCTCTTTTCGGAGCTTTTCAATAATCGGTAGTTCATTCGGCATGGCTCAAATCACCCCATCCTGTCGCAATCGGTCTAAATCCTCGTCGCTAAGGCCCAGCAGCTCGCCATAGACCTCACGGTTGTGTTGACCTAGGGTCGGACCCAACCATCGAATCGCGCCGGGCGATTCTGAGAACTTCACCGGGATACCCGTAACTGGAACTTGACCCAACTGCTGGTGCGGAACTTCGACCACCATCTCCCTAGCCCGAACATGGGGATCGTTGACGAGCTGTTGCATCTCCATGACCGGCGCGCAAGGGATGTTGGCCCCGTCCGGTCCCAACACCCGCATCACCTCATCGACGGATCGCTGCGCGACCCACTCCTGGACGATTGCGTGAATCTCCTCGGAATTTCTCAGCCGGGCCTGGGGGGACTTAAACCGAACATCGCGGCCAAGTTCCGGCTGGCCGATGGCTGCCATCAAATTTCGAAAAAGAGCACTATTGCCAACCCCAATGACGACCCAACCATCGCGAGCCCGAAAGCAGTCGTAAGGCGCGGTAAAGGGATGCCGGTTACCGAGCCGCGGCGGTCGTTGTCCCGTCATGGCCGTAAGGGTAATCCAATTGTCGGTCATACTGAGAATTGCATCCATATTCGACACGTCGACAAACTGCCCGGTACCAACGTGATCCCGATACCGGAGGGCGCAAACTGCGGCAAACGCCGTAAACAGGCCCCCAATGAAATCCCCAAGCGCTCCTCCCCCGCGAATGGGCGGACCGTCGGCAAAGCCCGTCAACCCCATCAAACCACCCATTGCCTGAGCAATGATGTCGTAGCTTGTTCGCTGGGAGTAAGGTCCGGTCTGACCAAATCCCGAAAGCGCAACATAAACCAGGCGCTCGTTGTATGCCTTCAAATCCCGGTAGCCAACGCCCCACTTGTCCATGGTGCCGGCGGAAAAATTCTCCACCAACACGTCGGCCTTTGCCACTAACCGGGTTAGCAGTTGCTTCCCTGCCTCCGTGCGGATGTCCAGCGTGATCCCCTTCTTGTTTCGATTGAGCGCCGCGAACGCGAGTGGAACACCGCTCACCTCGGGGTAGCCATACCGGCCATCGTCCCCTTTTACGGGCAGCTCGATCTTGATGACCTCGGCACCTAGGTCGGCCAACAACATGGTCGCATACGGACCAGCCACGACCCGGGTTAGGTCGATCACTCGAATACCCTGCAACGGCCCACTCATGCGATCCGCTAGCTTCAGTCGCCCAGAACTTCCCGTGCCTTCTCGTGGGCGGCATCACCACGGTAACTCGAAGCGTTCTTGCTTAGCCAAGCCCAGGCTTCAGACCACGTTGTGTCTCCGTGGTGCAGGATCCAATACATGACGCCAATACCGAGCAAAAAGCCCAGAAAAAACCGCTTAACGGCGTTCATAGAACTCTTTTATCTGAACCGTTCCGCCTCCAGTCAACCGGAAACTGGGCCCAGCAAACTAGCGGTTTCGCGCTTACTCTGCAGGATCGACAAAAATCGTCAACTCGTCACGCCCCCACCGGTCTTCCACGTCGTCGATCCGGCAGGTCACCTTGTACTCTCCCGGCTTCTTGTAGGTATGGGTGGGACTCCGTTCTTTCGAAGTCGTACCATCCCCAAAGTCCCAGTGGAACCGGGGCTTCTTCAGTTCCTCGCCCAGGAGATCCACGGTAAACTTTACCTTCAATGGCGCTACGCCGCTGTCGGGTTCTGCTTCGATGGTGAAAATAATTTTCTTGAGTAGCTCGAGGTCTTCTGCGCTAAGGGTTGGGGGCACTGTCGGTGCTTTCGCTGGCGTATTAACCTTTGGACTTTCGTCGGTTGGCTCAGCAACTTTTTCCGCACCGCCAACTGGCAAGGAAAACGCCAAAAGGACCAGCGCCATGAATGTTACCTTACCCATCCAAGTCCTCCTCCCATTCTGTTGGCCGCTCACGCCCTAGACCGCCGGGCTTCTACCCGACGGTCTTCTCAGCCGCAAGAGTCTGGCGGCCAACGGCAGTCACTCTCGATCCCCTGGGCTAGCGGCCCCCGGGAGCCACCGTTCTATGCGCTTCTCATCGCCCCAGTGCCGAGTACAATACAACCATGGCGCTCTGGATAGCAGCGCGCGACTTTTTCTACCCCCGCGTGTGTGCCTCGTGTGAGGGGCTTACCCGGCATCCCTTTCCCCTTTGCACGGAGTGCTCGTCGTCACTGAACCGGTTAAAGAGACCGTTCTGTGATCGCTGTGGTCTACCTCTCCCCGGCTCTGTGGCCGTCGAAGCGCTTTGCGGGGAGTGCCTCCGCCGTCCGCCGGCCTTCGATCGTGCTCGAGCCGCCTTTATTTACAAACAAGCTGATCGCACAAGCGCGCTGGCCCGCGCCGTTGCTCGCTTCAAGTACGGCCGGAAGGTTACTCTTGGTGGTGCCCTTGGTGAACTTCTTCGCTATGGCTGCCCCGTGGATCCGTTCGCCTATGACTGGGTAACCCCGGTGCCCCTTACGCTGGAACGGCTTCGTTGGCGCGGCTTCAATCAAGCGCTGGTGCTCGCGCGCAACTTGTTCCGCTCAAACAACGTAATCCCAACGCTGTTAGAGCGCACGGGGAAAAGCACACCCCAGGCGGACTTGGGTCGTGACGCCAGGTTGAAAAACGTCCGAGGGGCTTTTCGCGTGCGTGAGGCTTGTCGCGCATCCGTGCGAGGCTCGGCGATTTTATTGATCGACGACGTGATGACCACGGGGGCCACAGTTAACGAATGCAGTCTCGCCCTCAAGCGGGCTGGCGCACGACTCGTCGACGTTTTGGTTCTAGCGCGGGTACCTTTGACCTAAGGATTGTGGCCGACCATGTACGGTGACAAGTTCAAGTGGGAGGAACGCTACCAAACTCAGCACGATGGGCCGTCCGATCTGGCATCACCGTTTCTTGCGAAATGGAGCAGCTATCTGAGATCACCGGTACTCGACCTCGCGGGGGGTCGCGGGCGGAATGCCTTATTTTTGGCTCGCCAAGGTATTGAAGTGCACGTGATCGACATCGCTCACAACGCCTTGGTACCGTTGCTCCGCGTTGCACGTCTCGAACGATTGCCCGTGTTCGCCATCGAGGCGGACCTTGACTCTTTTCCCTTGCCGCAGAGGTACTACAGAGGCATCGTCGTTTTTCGCTTTCTGCAACGTGCCTTGTTCGATTCCATCCGAAAAGCTGTTCAGCCCGGCGGAGTCGTGATTTACGAAACCTTTCTCAAAGGGCAAGAAACAGTTGGGTCGCCCAAGAACCCAGAGCACCTTTTGAACCCAGGAGAACTTCGACAATGGTTCCAGGACTTTGAGATCCTTTTCTATGAGGAGGGCTTGCTGGAGCGCAGTCCTCCTGCCTATCTTGCGCGGCTTGTGGCACGAAACCCCGAGACTAAGGCACAGTGCTCAGCCGCTTGCGTGAGGAACCGGATATGAGCTGGTCGAGAGCTATACTGGTGCTGCTCCTGGCCACTTTGGTAGGCTGCAGCTCAGGCGGTTCTGGCATTGCCTCTGTGCCATCTTCTCCCTGGCCAAGGTTCCGCCACGACACGGCGCACACCGGAGCTGGGATCGGCCGGGTTGGAGGTACACGGACTACCCCACTGGCCATTGCTGTCGACGCGGAAGCACCCCTCTCACCGGTCGTTGCCTCTCCCGTTTTAGGTATTGACGGAAGCGCGTACGTCCTAAGCACAGCAGGAACGTTGGCCGCCATCACCAACAAAGGAGAGGTTAGATGGCGAACGCAAACCTGCGAGATTTGCCCCCAGGAAAGTCGCTCCATCGGAACAACATTTTCTTCGCCCACTGTGCATGCCCCGCCCTCCGGCCCCGCAGTTGTGTATTTTGGCTCGGATAGTGGGCGCGTGTTTGGCTTTGAAGACCGGCAAGACCGCGCTGTATGCACGCTTTGCTTCGATGCCACTCGTCAGGGCGCGGGATTTGCGGTAGTACGCTTCCTTGCGCCGCCCACATTGTTCACCCATGTCGCCACCGGCAAAGTCACGCAAATTCTTGCCCCAGCGGCAGTGCGGCGCACCCCGAGCGGAACGGAGGAAGGCCTGCTGTTTTCCCTCTCCACCAGTGGGGATCTCCTTTGGACCTATCCGCGAACCGCCGGGTACCCTTCACCCTTCGTGACGGCGGTAGCTTTTGGCGTGGGCTCGACCGCGTTTGTGGGCAGCGCCGACGGCTGGCTGCATGCGGTCAACGTGCTCCTGGGTGGGGAACCTGCTTGGCGGGCTTTTGTGGGACCGTTTACCGACTTGGATACGCCTGTCTCTCTAGCGCCCATAACCTCTTCAACCGCCGTATTTGCTTACTCGACCACTGGTCGGGTTGTTGCCTTCTCACCGACCAGCGGCGCTGTCTTGTGGCAGCGCGACCTCTCCTCTACCCCCATTGCTGCATCGCTGGCTCTAGGGATTCAAGCGAGCGCAATCGAAGTGCCCACAGCGACGGCCGGTCCGGAACCTTCTGCAACTCCCACTAGCGGAGTTTCTCCGACACCCACGTTACTTGGCGACGCCAGTTTTACTCCAAGTTTTACACCCTCACCAACCAGTACGCCGACCCCCACCCCCACAGCCACGCCGCTTACGCTTGCATCCAGTCTCTTTGGGCTTTCAAAAGACGGGCGCTTTTTTGTTCTCGATGCTCGCGATGGGAATGACGTTCCAACAAGCGACGTTCAAGAAGCAATCGATGGGGAAGTGCTCTCTAGCCCGGCCCTCTCCTTGGATGCGTACCTTGTGTTCGGAAGTAGCCAAGGCAGCCTGTACGCCATTCACAACAGTTCCGGGTTATCGGCTTGGCCGCCAATTTCGTTGGCACCAGGTGTTCCCCTTCGCTCTTCTCCCGCAATCGCCAGTGACGGAACCATCTGGATCGGCGCAGATAATGGCTATGTGTATCGAGTGGGAGGCCAATGATGCGGCATGAATTCACTGCACTTCGCCTCGGGCTCCTTTTGGCCTCTGCCCTGACGCTGGTAGCGTGTAGTTCCAACGGTGGGATCCGTTGCAGTTTCGCCTCTCCCGCTCGCTTAGCAACATCTAGCTGGCCCAAGTTTCAAAGAGACTTGCAAAACACCGGGGCAATTTTCGTGTCGGCACTGGGGAGGGCTCCAGTCGTGCGTGCTCAGTTTCAGGATCCTAACGGCGGTCGATTTCTCACTGCCCCGGTGCTCGGTAACGGTTCGGCCAACGCGGTTTCCCTGGACCAACGGCTTTACGTCGGTGGTTCGAATGGCGAGCTCTTTGCCCTGGACACGGGAACGTTAACTCAGCTTCCTCAGACGGAGTTTACGTTTTCCGTCACCTCGGGCATCCAAACCACCCCCCTCGTTGGCGTGAAAGATGGCGAAGAAGTTCTTTTCTTCGGCAGTGAGCTCGGCTTCGTTTACGGCATCACCCACAGTGGCCACCGACAGCAAGCCGCTTGGCCACTGAACACGGGCGGTGCGACTGGTCTGGCCGTTAGCCTGAACCCTACCGATGGCACCGTGTATGTCGCTTCCAGCTCGCGCGCCCTTTATGCGGTTTGTCCCAACGGGGTACGCCGGTTCGTTAGCGGGAGTGTTGCCCCACTGGTCGGTGCACCAGCCGTTACTCCAGCCGGAGAAGTAATTTACGGAGGCGAGGATCGCATTCTTCGTATGGAGCGCGCCGATGGCTTTCTGCTCTGGACGCTAAGCCTGTCTGCACCGCTCCGCAATGCGCCGGTGGTCGAGTTGGACGGGTCGGACCCTTCAAAGGTAAAGGCCATTTACGCTGTGGATACCCGCGGGCGGTTGTTCAAAGTTTCCCCTCGCGGAGAGCTCGTTTACACGCGCTCCCTTGGAAGCGAGGCCGACCTCCTGTCGGTGGCCGTTGCCGGAAGCCCTGCCCTGGCCACCGGTCGACTGTACGTTGCCACCACCGAGGGTGAGCTTCTGTCGGTGGATACGGAAACGGGAGAACCGGTCTGGTCGTTTTCAGCGGGCGCCGGGGTCGTTGCCAGCCCTGCCGTGCTCGTTCACGCGGAAGGGAAAACTGTCGTTGTTGGCACGACCAACGGAGAACTCCTTTTTGTCGAGGATTTGGGCGAAGCGCCCAGGTTGGCCTTCGCGGTTACGGTTAATGGAGCAATCCGGCAGCCAGTTGCCGTGAGCGCTGCGGAAAGTGCTCCTGTATTTTTCGTTGCTGACGACTCTGGCACGATCTCCCGCATCGAGTAAGCGCGGGAGCGATATGGAGCTCTGTGTCCCTTTATCCCTGGCGGACGAGGACCTCTCGCTCCCCGTAAAGCTTCTTCACGCGAACCCCGCCAGGCGGCGCAACGGAGAGGCACAGTTCGCACAGGGTGCACTCATCAAGGTTCTTTTCCACAATCTCAAGCTTGTCCTGCGGGCCCAGTGCAAAGATGTTGACCGGACACACCTCGACAAGCTTGCGGGCCAAGTCCGTGTTGCGCGCGACATTCGGATCGACTTCCACATCGATAAACAATGCCATACCCGGTCTGCCTCCTCGTTGCTCACAAGCCAAGCCGTTGCTTGACCATGCCAGGAATGTCCTCGATGCGCTCCGCAACGCTGATCCCTGCCGCTTCCATCCGTGCAATTTTCTCCGCCGTGGTGTCCGCCTTTCCCTCCACGATCGTGCCTGCATGGCCAAAACGCATCCCGGGCATCTCGTCCATAAACCGACCAGCCATAAAAGCCACGATTGGAAGCCGCGACTTTTTCTCCACCACGTACTGGGCCAACTCCGCTTCCATCCGGCCTCCTGGCTCGCAGTAAATGACAATTGCCTTCGTTTCCGGATCGGCCTCAAAAAGCGGCATGAGGTCGGCGTAGGTCGAGCCAATAATCGGATCGCCGCCAATGGAGACCGCGGTCGACTGACCCAAGCCAGCTGCACTGAGGGTGTTACACATCTCCGTTGTCATTCCCCCGCTACGCGACATCACTCCGACAAACCCTTTCTTGAAAGCCTTCCGTGCATCTTCCGCCCGACCACCAAGGCCACCCATTTTGGCCTCGTCAGGCGACAAAATTCCTAAGCAGTTGGGCCCAATGATTCGCGCACCGCGGAGCTTCGCCATCTCCACCATTTGGGCAACTTCGTACCGTGGAATTCGCTCCGTCACGATAACGATGAGCTTGATGCCAGCATCCAGTGCTTCCATCACCGCATCGCGGGTAAATGCGGGCGGCACCGCTACCACCGAGCCATCGACGCGCGTGCGCGAGGTAATTTGGCGGACCGTGTCATACACGGGAACACCGTAAACCTCTCGCCCTCCTCGACCGGGTGTTACCCCACCCACGATCTTCGAACCGTAATCCAAACACTCCCGGGTCATGTTTACGGCCTCGCGGCCGGTAATCCCTTGAATGATGAAGGTCGTATCCCGCGTGATCAAAATCGACATGATCAACCCTCGCGCATCTTTGCCACGGCCCGCCCCGCAGCCTCGTACATCGACACTGTACGATCGCAGTAATCCACCCCGTAGTCCTTGAGAATCTTAAAGCCCTCCGACTCCCACGACCCAGGGATACGGAAAATCGCGATTTTCTCCGATGGCTTGTAGCCCGATTCGATCACACCTTTGATCACGCCCCTGGCCACAAGGTCGACGCGCGTGTTCGAGACCACGTTCATCATGACCGCGATCTTTTTCACCCCTGGCTTCGACAGAATGAGTTTCGTCAGTGCGCAAGTTTTTGCCACACTCGGGTTGCCTCCAATCTCACAATAGTTGGCTGGCCGGCCCCCATGTTTGCGAATTGCATCGAACAGGGTAAGCGACCCTCCACCGGCCCCGATGATCAACCCCAAGTCCCCATCAAATTCGACCACATTCCCGGCCACCCCGCGGGGGTCCGCTGCATCGATCTGAGCTCCGCGAATTTCAAATTCCGTGGGTGGGCGAGCTTGCCGCTTTTCCGCCGGATCTATCCCCAATTCTGTCAACAGGGCCCGTTGCGACTCCCGAGCATCGTCTTCTAATTCCACGTGCCCATCCAGACACACGAAACGGCCGTCCTCTAAGCGGGCCAAAGGATTAATTTCCGCCAGGGTCAGCCCGTGATTTTGAAAAGCACGGGCGAGCTGCGCGGCAATGTGGGTCAACCGCAGCAAGTGCGTCCCGCTGACTCCCAAGGAGGCAATGAGCTCCTTGGCCATGTAGTCCGAAAACGGATGAATGGTCGAAAAGTGCCGTTTGGCGATATGGTCGGGGTGTTTTTCTGCCACTTCCTCAACGTCAATTCCGCCCATGTCGCTAAAGACCATCACCGGCAGCCGCGCAAACCCATCCCAAGTGACTCCGAGGTAATACTCCTGCTCGACCGGCGCACGCCCCTCCACGAGGACCCCACGCGGAGTATGACCTTTGATCACCAATCCTAGGATTTTCTCCGCTGCGTGCGCTGCCTCCGATGGCGTGTCTGCAAACAGTACTCCGCCTGCCTTCATGCGCCCACCCGTAAGGACCTGGGCTTTCAACACGACTGGGCCACCGATTTCCTCGGCAATCGCCGCCGCTTCCTCAGGTGAGCGGGCAACGCGAGATCCTGCCGGCAAAGGAATACCGTACTTACCGAACAACTTCTTTGCCTCGAATTCGTAAAAGCGCATGCGCCTCGGTTCCTCCGTAGCCGCAAAAACGGAACACGCGCGTAGCCATTTCCGCGTTGCCGGTCAACGGAAGGCGTGAGGCGGCGCCACGTCAGCCCGGCGCGCATGGATTTTCGCAATCAGAATGTTGTTCAGCACCCACCCGCACCTCGGGCGCGGCCACCGCTTGGTGCTGGGGCACACTCACTTACAGGTCGCGAGGCAGCAAACGAACTTCGCGGCGCAATCGCACAGCCCCGAAGTGGCGAAGGTCCAAGGTTGCAATGGCCTTCGCGCCGCGTCGTTCTGCCACTGCCATGACCACCCCGTCGACAAGCCCAAACCCGAGCGATCGGTAACGTCGATTCAACTCATGCGCACGGTCGAGATCGGAATGCTTTCCCCAGTCGACGATAAAAGCCCCCGTAACAAGATCCTGCGCAAAAGCCTCCGCGACTTTTGTTCCTAACTGGGTCCGCGCTAGGTAGTCGACCTCCGGCAAAATGGCCCAAGGTAGAATCCAGGCCGAGGGATCCTGCTCGAAGAGCCCACGTAAGACGTTATGATGCCGGTCATCCGCATCTAAAAGACTCAGAACCGCGCCCGTGTCGGCAACGATCATCATCCCCCGAGCCCCTCGAGAAGCTCCTCGGCACGCTCACTGAGGTCCCCCTTCCCGCTGCGCCCCTTACCCAGGCTTGCTGGCAAACTTGCCGCATGCTCTCGCGCGTAATGCGCAACCGCCTCACGCACGAGCTCAGCAGGCTTACGCCCCTGTTTCCGCGCCAGTGCCTTGAGCCGCTCGTAATCGCCGCGATCGAGATAGACGGTTGTTTTTTGGGAAGACATATGGTGCCATATATTGCGTTCGGCACTTTTGCGCAACTCCTTTTCGCACCGTAAGTCACCCTCCAGACAAGCTTGGTCCCGCACCCTCCTCAGCAGGAAGATTTGCTAACCGCTGTTCCCGTGAGCCCGCGGGGCTGCATGGCCCGATTCAAGGTCGGTCACCTCGGGGCATTACCAACTTGATCAGTTGGCTTCTTCAGAAGCACCGTACTGCACCCGCCCCAAATTTGAGCCCTTGACCTGCTCCCCGCAATTGCAACCTGAAGATTTTTGCACCCGCTCTAGCCCTTGCGGAGTTCGGGTGGCGTGAGACGATTCCATTCCGTGCAGTCTGGCTTTCTGGTTTTGGCCAAACACCCAGACGATCCACCCACGGGGAGCACATCACCCGCCCAAGGAAACCAGACCGTTGAACTGTTGGAACCGAAGGCGCCATTGGTTGTTTCGCAAGCGGGTACAAAGTTCGCCCAAGTCGGCTGAGCCCGCCAACCCCGTTAGGCAATGGTTACCGCGGCCCAAATGATCGTTCGACCGGCACAGTGCCATGCCGTTCCCCGAAGCGCTCATCTCACGGGCTTGGGTGCATCCCCAAAAGTCGCCCTCCTCCGCAAGCCTCTTCCCGTGAAGCAATCACCGGCTAGACTTCGAACTCGATGCATCGGTGGCTGCATCCTTCAGAGCCTAGGATCCAAGCCCTGCCGGAAGAGCTTGCAAGGTTCGTGCTAGCGACACCGCCGGAACCAGGGTACCTCCGCTTACTTCGAACGGGAGAATTGGCCAAGCGAGTCTTCCGCGCGCGAGAGGAACTGCGCTCTTGTAAAGTGTGTCCCCGAGAGTGCGCTGTCGACCGGCTTCACGCCGTGCCCAGCGAAGACCCGCGCGCAGACTTCGCAACAGAGCAGCGCGGCAGCGCGCGGCGAGTCCCGTCTCACATTCCTAAAGGCACAGCCTGCTTTACGGGACGCTGGGCCCGTGTGTCTTCTGCCTTCGCGCACTTTGGGGAAGAGGATTGCCTACGTGGGTGGAATGGCTCTGGTACGGTATTCTTTGCTTTCTGCAACCTGCGCTGCGTCTTTTGCCAGAATTGGGAGGTAAGTCAGCTCGGAGAGGGCCGGGAGTTGCGGGCCGAGGCACTCGCCTGCGTGCTCCTCGACCTGCAACGGCAGGGTTGTCACAACATCAACTTCGTCACGCCCGAGCATGTGGTGCCGCAGCTTCTCGAAGCCGTGTTGCTGGCGGCTGAGGCTGGGTTACGACTTCCTCTCGTTTATAACACCAGCGCCTACGACTCCATGACAAGCCTAGCTCTCCTCGACGGGGTGGTCGACATTTACATGCCAGACTTCAAGTATGCCTCGCCCGTCCTGGCCAAGCGTTATCTCAAGGCCGAAGACTACCCAGCGGTCGCACGCCGGGCGATCTCTGAGATGCACCGGCAGGTAGGCCCGCTTTGCTTTGATCGTGACGGCATCGCCCGCCGTGGCCTTCTCGTGCGCCATCTCGTTATGCCTGGGGCTTGGGAGGATGCCGTCGAGATCCTTCGCTTCCTTGCCGAGGATGTCTCGCGAGACACTTATGTAAATCTAATGGACCAGTATCGGCCAGCGGGGGCGGTTTTGGAGGGAAAGTATCCCGAACTTTGTTCCGGCCGCCTGACCCGAGAGCGAGACGAACTCGAAGCCATTGGCCGTTCTTTTGGTCTCTGGCGGTTCGACCACCGCTGGCGCTACCACGGTTAAAAGAGAGCGCCCTCCTCAACGAAACACCAGTTCCGCCATCAACCGAACCACCGATGGGTCATGCGACATGATGAGCAACATGGTCACTGGGCTTTCTCGCCACGCGTCGAGCCGATCGCGGATACGCTCTCTCGGTCCAACCAGGGAAATCTCGTCCGCAAATGCATCTGGCACGGCGGCAATGGCTTCTTCACGGCGACCCGCGAGGAACAACTGCTGAATCCGCTCTGCTTCAGCTTCGAACCCCATTCGCGCCATCAATTCCTTGTGGAAGTTTCGTCTCTGAGCGCCCATGCCACCGATGTAAAAACCAAGCATCGCTTTGACCGGTAACAGCGCCGTGTCCACATCGTTGCCAACGTTGACGAACACAAGGGGGGCAATGGCAAAGCCAGGTTTCGCGTGGCGGATTTGATCTTCGTAGACTTCGGGACGATACGGCGAGTAGTACAACGGGAACCAGCCATCACAAATTTCCGCGGCGAGCGCAACGTTTTTCGGGCCTTCCGCTCCTAACCAAATCGGCAGGTCAGCGCGTAGCGGGTGTGTGATCGACCGCAGCGGCTTGCCCAAGCCCCAAGAACCAGGGCCCGTATAAGGGAGCGGGTAGTGCGGCCCCGCGTTGGTAACCGGCTCTTCTCGGCGCAGGACTTTACGAATAATCGCAATGTATTCGCGCGTGCGCGCCAGCGGCTTTCCGAAAGGCTGGCCATACCACCCCTCCACCACTTGTGGGCCCGAAACTCCCAGTCCCAAAATCACCCTCCCGCCAGACAAGTGATCCAACGTCAACGCGGCCATAGCCGTTGCCGTTGGCGTTCGCGCCGCCATCTGCGCAATCGCGGTACCCAAACGAATTCGCGTCGTATGGGCGCCGATCCAAGCCAGCGGTGTAAACGCATCCGATCCCCACGCCTCCGCCGTGAAGACCGCGGAATAACCCAGGTCCTCCGCCGCTTTCGCCACTTCCACAAACCCTTCTGGAGGACGTGCCCCCCAATACCCAAGCTGGAGTCCGAGTTCGAGCCGTTTCATCGCGGGTACCTTATTTGCGGCCACCGCATAAACAAGGCGGTCCGCCGAAGCAAATGTTCTCTTCGCTAACTTTCCGTTGCTTGGGCAAAGAAAGCTCGGCAACATTGGGTCGCGGAGGTACGAGACCAAACGTGGAGGGGTTGAAGAATTTTCTCGCGGCATCCACCATCGCGGCACAAATTGTGTTGGCCACAAGCTGGCTACACACGCTGCCACCCGCATGGGCTGACAACACTCATCCTTCCGTGAGCGAGATGCTGCTGGACTGGATGAACTTAGGCAGCGAAGAATGGCTCCGCCGGGCGGAGGAAGAGTACCGGCAAGGGAACTTACGGGAGGCTGTAAAGGCTGCCGAGGAAGCGGCTCGGCTTCGCCCGGGTTCTGCGTACACGCACCGGCTGCTGGGGTACCTCTACGCGACACTTGGGCAAAATCGCGAAGCACGTGCCGAATTCGAAAGGGCGGCGATCCTCGACCCTAAGCTGCGCATTAGCTTGGCGGATTTTTACCTCGCCCAGGCATGGGCGGAACTCGAGGCACAACTACGGCGCGAACCCAATGATCCGGAGATCGCTCGACGCTTGCGGGCCGTAGCTGCTTTGGCTGAGCTCAATCCGGAGTTAAAGAACCTACTGCGCCAATCAGCCGACCCGCGTGGTGCGGACCAAGCGGAACCGGTCCCTCCTTTACTCTTGAGCGAACGGGCCGCGTTTGGTCTGGTCGTGGAAAAGCGATCACAAACGGCGCGGTTGTATCGCTGGACTCGAAATGGTGTCGTTCTCGACCGCACCTACCCGGTCACGACTGGTCAAGCATCAGGCGAAAAACAACGCCGTGGGGATATGCGTACCCCAGATGGGGTATACACCGTTCAGGATCTCATTCCTGGTGAGAGCTTACCTGAAATTTACGGAGCCTTTGCTTTGCCACTGAACTACCCCAACGGATGGGACCGTATGCGCGGGCGCGACGGTTATGGCATTTGGATTCATGGGAGCGATCGTCTCACCCAGCCCTTCCGCCCACGAGAAACTCGTGGGTGCGTGGTGATGCGCGAGGAGGATTTGCTTCACTTCGCCAGTCTCGTGCAACCGCAGCTCACACCCGTAATTGTTGCCGAGGTCATTCCGTACAAACCGGCGCGCGAATGGGAACAAATTTTTGCGCCTCTGACCTCCACGCCAGAAAAGGGTGAGCTTGCCGCCATCGCCATGGGGCCGGACTATGCTGCTGCCATCCGCATCGACGGCGGCCAGGTCACATATACCTACCATGCTCGGGGCCAGCGTTTCCGCGTGCTTACGCGCGACGAGCATCCCTTGCAGACGGGAGAAAGCTGGGCCTCCAAGCTAAGCAAAGTGTTGCCCCAGGACTTAGGCTCGCTGGAGGGGATCGAGATCGAGCGTGAGAGCACACCTCCACGCTTGGTCATCCGCACCAGCACCCCGGCCCGCCCACGAACCTTTCGACAAGAAACGACGGACCGCTTCTACCTAGATTTGCCAGGAGTTCGACCAGGAACAGTCCCCAAGACCATGGAAGGCGACGGATCATGGATTCGCCAAGTCAAGATCGGCGCGAGTCACTCCGATCCGCCGGTCACCCGTGTGGTCGTAGACCTGTATCAGCCCACAGCCTACAAAGTGACGACCAAAGGAAACGAAACGGTCATTTCCCTGGTGAAGCCCTGAGATAGCACCCTAACCGGCAAGGTGCTCCCGCACGCCAACAACTGAACGAATTCGCTCCTGCTCGTTCAATTTTGTCACCTCCAACCCTATTCGGATCACCACCACATGCAACAGCAAGCAGAACATTGTGTTCTGTCGCTAGTGGCATGTCCTTTGCGCTGCGCTTCCCGAGTGGCAACGCGGTTGAGAAGGCGCAAGCCCAGCGAATCCATCACGCCGGAACAAGAGACCAAGCGCACCATCCGTTAGCGGGAACACACAAGACCGATCGAAGGGAAGGGGAGGCAGCGTTGGACGGGGAAAAGCTAACACCATCGAAGCAGTTGTTCCGCGACCGGCTTCAGATGGCCTTAATCATGATAGCCGGAGCCTTGATCGTTTTCGGAGCGGCGGAGTGGTTCTGGAGCCGCCCTTACATCAGGCCCCTATACTTCCTCAAATTCGTCGAACTCACTACCGTTGGAGCGGCATGGGCGTTGATTTCGCGCCCTTGGGCGCAACACCTCTACGGGATCGTCGCCCTTGTCACCTTTTCTGTTCTGAGCATCACCGCCGCAACTGCTGGTGTCATCGTGGCTGATACTGTTACCCCCGCGCTGGTCCTTACGGTTATGGCTTTAGCAGCCGCGATCCTCCTGCCGTGGACTTGGCGCCACCAACTGCTTGCTGTTTTCGTCGCCACCCTAGCTCTGAGTGCGCACGCCCTGGCACTACCCGCACTGCAGTGGTCACAGCTCGGGTATGTGTACGTGACTACCGCAGTGGCTTTCCTCGCGTCCGTCTACATCTCTCGAGAGGCCGAGCTTTACCGCAACAGCCGAGAGCAAGCTGAAGCAGAACTGGAGGCCGCAAGACGTGCCGCAGAGGAGGCCAACGAAGCGAAAACTCGCTTTCTCGCCAATATCTCCCATGAAATCCGGACCCCTCTCAACGGCATTATCGGAATGACACAAATTGCCCTGGAAACCGACCTCGACGAGGAGCAGCGCGAGTACCTGGAAATTGTTCGCATGTCGGCAGACACTCTCCTCGCATTGGTCAATGACATTCTCGATTTGTCGCGGATGGAGAGTGGCGAGCTGCAGCTCCAACCGATCCCTTTCTCATTACGGGAGCGCGTCGGCGAACTGATGAAAGGGCTTGCCATTCGCGCACACCAAAAGGGGCTCGAGCTCGCATGGCGCGCGGCAACCGACGTACCCGACCCTTTACTGGGTGACCCTGCACGGTTGCAACAAGTCTTGGCCAACCTGGTGAATAACGCCATCAAGTTTACGGAGAAAGGCCTCGTCATCTTAGAAATCGAGTGTCAAAGCCCACCGACAGAACGGGAAGTGGCGCTGCACTTCGCTGTGCGTGACACCGGCGTGGGTATTCCTCCGGACAGACAGGCGCATTTGTTCGAACCGTTTGAATCGGATCAAGCAGCTTCCGCACCCAAGCCGGGGGTCGGTCTCGGACTCGCGATCGTGAAACGCCTGGTCACGCTAATGAATGGGACGATCTGGTTTCAAAGCGAGCCGGGCCGCGGAACTCATTTTCACTTCACTGCTCGCTTTCTGCCAACGAATGCGGTCGGCCCGATCGTCCCTCGCGAACTTCCGTTTCCAGCTAGCAGTCGCGTGCTGCTCGTGGAGCCTCACCGCGCAACTCGCAACGTCATCAGCGAACTGTTGACCAGTTGGGGCTTACGCATCGCCGTAGCCCAGACTGCCTCGGAGGCGCGCGCTCTTCTCGATCAAGGAGTCAAAGAAGGTAGGCTATACAGCCTCATTTTTCTAAGCAGTCAGTTGCCCGACCAGGAGGGGCTGTCCCTCGCGGAAAGCATCCTCTCGACTCCTCGCTACGATACGCCACACATCGTGCTGCTTACGGACAGTACCGCAGTGGGTGATGCCGCCCGTGCTCGTGCGCTTGGTCTCGCTCCTCCCATCATTCGGCCCCCAAAGTATGAGGAACTCTTTCGGGCGGTGGTCAGCGCCCTGAGCCCCGAGGAACGCCCTGCCTCGCTCGTGCAAGTTCTACAGGAAGCGAGCGTTTATACCAGTGCGCCGCGGAGCTGTCCCCGCATCTTGCTCGCCGAGGACAACCCGATGAACCAGCAACTCGTCAAGCGCCTGCTCGAACCGCGCGGTTACGAGGTCGTCGTGGTGAGCAACGGAGCTGAGGCTGTGGCGGCCATGCAAAAGAACGGCTTCGATCTGATCCTTATGGATCTTCAAATGCCGCAGATGGACGGCATCGCAGCGACGCAAGCAATCCGTGCTCTTGAGCCGCCTCATCGCCCGCGGGTGCCCATCTTAGCGCTCACGGCACATGTTCTTCCGGGTGACCAAGAACGCTGCCTTGCCGCTGGCATGGATGGTTATATCACCAAGCCCATTCAGGCTCGGCGTCTGATCGAAACCGTCGAAGCCTTCCTGGCCTTCGGGTCCAATGCTGCGCCTGGACCAGGCAGTGTTCCGCCTCCGTCTTCCGGCGGACCAACGCCATCACAACGGGGCCGTGCTCATTCTGCCCCGCGTCACTGACCGTGAGGGCACGCGTAAACGCGAATCGCGATCCCAAGCTCAGCGCATTCCCCCGTCCACGCGGATAATTGCGCCCGTGGTGTAACTCGAGGCGTTTCCAGCCAAGTAGAGTGCGGTTCCCACGATTTCGGCGGGATCGGCGATTCGACGCAAGGCGATGTTCCTCTGAGCATAAGCGGCCACAGCATCCAAATCCCAGTGGCGACTCACGTCAGTCGCGAACGGACCAGCCTCGATGGCATTCACCCGTACCTTCGGTCCAAAGGCTTGGGCGAACGCAAGGGTCAACGTGTTCAAACCCGCCTTTGCCGCAGCGTACGGGGCTTCCATCGGGGTCGGACGCGCCGCAGCCACACTCGTAACATTAATGATTACGCCACCATCGCCACGCACCATGCGGCTACCAATCAAGCTCGCCAAGCGAAATGGGCCTTTCAGGTTAACCGCTAGGATCTTGTCGTACAGCTCCTCCGTAACCTCCTCAAGGGACGGATACAGGGGAGACATCCCCGCGTTGTTAACCAAAATATTGACACGGCCGAACTTGCGATACGCAGCTTCGACAAGATGATCCACTTCGTCCCAGCGCCCCACATGGCAAGCCACAGCCAGTGCGCGCCGTCCCAACGCTTCCACTTGCTCGGCCACACGCAGACAGTTGTCCAGTTTGCGACTGGCAATCACCACGTCCGCCCCGGCCTTGGCAAACGCCAGCACCATTTCCCGACCCAAGCCACGGCTTCCACCGGTTACCAAGGCAACCTTACCACTAAGGTCGAAGAGAGATCGAACGAACGCATCCATAAGCCAACGCCTCCCAAAAACTCCCTTGGAACTCGCGGTCCCTCCACTCGCGACTCTTACATCCGTTGCGACGAAGGGGAAAGCAGATGGGGAACGAGGTGTAGCACGTGACAAGCAGCACCCATCCCTTCCGCCACACAGAGCAACGCCTCGGCTGCATTGCATTGATGCTATGCTGCTGGCACAACGAACAGAAAGCCGACTCGCGATTCCAACTCGTGACGGAAAACCTTTTGTCGCCATTGGAGGGATCATGCGATTGATCAGAACCGCCATTTGGGTTGCCATCGCATTCATCGGGGCTTACGCCGTTGCCATGATCGCCTACTGGCGAGGCGAGACGGTGAACGCGGTCTGGTTTCTCGTGGCGGCAGCGGTGGTGTACGCTATCGCCTATCGCTTCTACAGTGCATTTCTTGCGGCTCGTGTCTTTGCGCTCGACGCTTGCCGACTAACTCCTGCCGAGGCGATCAATGACGGGCGCGACTTTGTTCCAACCAACCGTTGGGTCGTCTTCGGTCATCACTTCGCGGCCATAGCGGGTCCTGGCCCGTTAATTGGCCCCACGCTGGCCGCTCAGTTCGGTTATCTTCCGGGGACACTCTGGATTCTCGCCGGTGTTGTGCTGGGCGGGGCAGTGCAGGACTTCTGTGTTCTTTGTGGAAGCCTGCGGCGAGGAGGACGCTCTCTCGGGCAAATGGCTAAGGACGAGCTCGGGCCCATCGGCGGCTTTGCTGCACTGGTCGGAGTGTTTTCCATCATGATCATCTTGATCGCCGTCCTAGCACTGGTGGTCGTCAACGCACTCCGCCAGAGCCCGTGGGGAACGTTTACTGTAGGGGCGACGATCCCGATAGCCATGCTGATGGGCGCGTACATGCGCTGGATTCGCCCGCACGACGTACTCGGGGGCACGATTCTCGGCTTAGTGTTGCTGTTCTTGGCCCTCATTGGAGGGCGTTGGGTGGACCAACACCCTGTCCTCGGCCCCATGTTTACCCTTTCGGGCCCGCAGCTCGCTTGGGCGATTATTCTCTACGGATTCGCTGCATCCGTGGTGCCCGTGTGGCTTCTCTTGGCGCCTCGGGACTACCTTTCCACCTTTGTGAAATTGGGAACCGTATTTGCCTTGGCGTTAGGGATCCTCGCCATGCGACCGGAGATCGAGCTTCCCGCGGTGACCCGCTTTGTCGATGGAACGGGGCCGATCTTTGCGGGCAAAGTATTCCCGTTTTGCTTCATCACCATTGCCTGCGGAGCGATCTCGGGATTCCACTCGCTGATCTCCTCCGGCACCACGCCGAAACTTCTTCGCCGCGAAACGGACGCACCGATGATTGGGTACGGATGTATGCTGCTCGAATCGTTCGTGGCGATTATGGCGATGATTGCTGCGGCATCCTTAAAGCCGGGAGTTTATTTCGCCATTAACAGCCCGGCGGGTGTCGTCGGCGCTGACCCTGCAACAGCGACGGCTACGATTACCTCGTGGGGTTTCCCCGTTACCGTTGACGAGATGGACCAATTGGCACGGGAAATCGGGGAGCACACAGTGTTTGCGCGAACAGGAGGCGCGCCAAGCCTCGCTGTAGGTATGGCGCACATCTTCGCGAACGCGCTCAATGGTACTGCCCTAGCCCTCTGGTATCACTTCGCCATCATGTTCGAAGCACTGTTTATCCTTACAACGTTAGATGCTGGCACTCGAGTCGGCCGCTTTATGCTTCAAGACTTACTAGGCAACATTTGGCCCGCCTTAGGCCGCACCGCCTGGTATCCAAGCGTTTTGCTCTCGAGCACGGTGGTCGTGGCTGCTTGGGGATATTTTTTGTACCAAGGGGTGGTCGACCCCCTCGGGGGAATTAATATCCTCTGGCCTTTGTTTGGCATCGCCAACCAGTTGCTGGCTGCCATCGCCCTTCTTGTAGTTACGACCATCCTGATTCGCGAGGGGAAACTTAGGTACAGTTGGGTCACATTCCTTCCTTTGGCGTGGCTCCTCGCGGTCACGTTTACAGCCGGGTATCAGAAGGTTTTTTCTCCGGATCCCTCACTCGGGTTCCTCGCGCAAGCCAATTTTTTGGAATCTCAACTCACCAGTGGAGCCGTTGCTGCAGAGAAGATTCGAGCGACCAAAGCCCAAATCTTCAATCTGCGACTCGATGCGGCCGTAACCGGAATGTTCCTGTTGCTCGTGAGCCTCATTTTTGTCGAGGCCGCGCGCGCCTGGTTCCGTGCACTGCAGGCTCAGAGTTCGAGGGCCGTGGCGGCGGCAGCGACACCGGAACTTTGATTTCACGGCCGCGCAGCTTCCGCGCGAACCCGATTGCTTCACCCAGTAGGTGCGCTGGCGCACTGAGGGAACTTCTCCAGTGGCGATCGCGCTGGTTCCCGATGCCGTTCCAGAAGCGGCGCAGACACTGGGTCAGCGGAACCAAGGCGGAAGTTCCTCCGTCACCTCGTCGCGCGCCGGGGTCGGCGTCGTCACTGGCTTTCCTTTAGCTGACTTCCAGCGCTGGACGTCAGCCGGGTGAGGCGAACGCCGCACCTCGGTCGACTCGCGCGGAGGCATCGGAGTACCGCGCGCCGGAGTTGTCGCGGCTCGGGCCGGCGTCGGTGTATGCCACACAAGAGGGAAAGCTGGCACACGAATGATCGGTGTTCGCGTCGGAGTGACTTTCAAGGGACTTCGATGGGTGATGCCGCTGGTACCCTTCCTCGGCGCAATGCTCGTTGATGTGGGTTCCGCGACGACCGGTGTTCCTTTGGCTGGTAGCGTCTCTGGTGCAGCCTCTCCCGATACGAAAGCACGGAATACGGCCTGACATTCTTTCGTGGTTCGGGCAAACGATAAGTCTCGGAGCCAGCCAGGTACCACGCCCTTCTTGGCTCGGGCAACCATCTCGATGACAGCGAGGTAATCATCGGCAGCAGTAATCAGGCGCTCCGTCCCTGGGGTCGCACGATTGCCCCCTAAAAGCGCTGCCCGCCTGACACACACATCAAAGGCCTCCTCGAACAGCTTCCGATCGTCAAACTGCTCCAGCTCGGCGCGGCTCCTGTTGTCGCGGTCGCTTTCCCAACGGGCCACTGCCCCTCCCACGATCGCGCAGTTCAGGGCTGCGAGCAGGACAACGACCCAAATCGCCCTCATGAAAACTGACCATGCCTGCGAGGGGAACGCGTTGCAACGGGCCAAATGCACGTACAAACAACAAGTAGCCGGGCCGACGCTTCGCGCACCGTCGCGCCTCGATTCTGAATGCGACGCAAGCAAACCCAGCAGGCACAGCGGGGATACAAGCCAGCGCTCCTGCTCTTGCGTTTAGTCCCAGGTTTCCTCCGGCAGATCCCAATCTGGCCTGGCGCTCTGCCAGCTATGCCAAGGCTCGCGACTTGTGCAATTGGCGCCGGGTCACAAGCCCCCGCTCACTCCACGTCGGCCGCCCCCACCGGACGGCTTTCATTCAAAGGTTCGTAGCGGAACACCAACGAGCCGTTGTCAGCGTCCACCTCGACACGGCCGCCATGCTGGAGCCGGCCGAACAAGATTTCGTCGGCCAACACTCGCTTAATTTCCGTTTGAATCAGTCTGGCCATGGGCCGGGCTCCGAACGTGTGGTCGTAGCCCTTCTCCGCCAAGTACTTCCGAGCGGCCGGTGTAATTTGCAAGAACACGCGGCGTTCGTTGAGCTGAGCATCGAGTTGGGCGATGAACTTATCGACCACTCGCTCAATGACCTCAGGGGTGAGTGGCTTGAAATGAATGATTGCATCCAAGCGATTGCGAAACTCGGGACTAAACAAACGCTCCAAGGCTTCCTGCGCCTTGTGGGCGTTACTCCGACCACCAAATCCGATCGGCTTCGCAGCCATTTCTTGAGCACCCGCGTTCGTGGTCATGATCAAAATCACGTTGCGGAAGTCAGCTTTGCGGCCGTTGTTGTCCGTTAACGTCGCATGGTCCATCACCTGCAGCAGAATATTGAACAGGTTTGGATGGGCCTTTTCGATCTCGTCGAGCAACAGCACTGCATGCGGAGATTTACGAATCGCATCGGTGAGCAAGCCCCCCTGATCGAAGCCCACGTAGCCAGGAGGCGCACCAATCAGTCGAGAGACGGTATGCGCCTCCATGTACTCGCTCATGTCGAAGCGGACAAATTCAATTCCCAAGGTCGAGGCCAGCTGCTTTGCGACCTCGGTTTTCCCCACGCCAGTGGGCCCTGCAAACAAGAAGCAACCCACAGGCTTTTCGGGTTGGCCCAGTCCAGCGCGAGAAAGTTTGATGGCGGACGCTAGAGTGTGAATAGCCTCGTCCTGCCCAAAGACGGAAAGCTTCAGATCCCGCTCCAAAGTCTGCAGTCGCTCCCGATCGGAGAGCGACACGGAGCGGGGCGGAATTTTTGCCATCTGCGCAACGACCTGCTCCACGTCCTTCACTCGGACCACCCGCCGTCGCTGATTGGGCCCGCCTTCGGACTGAAGCTTGGCTCCGGCTTCGTCGATTACGTCCAACGCCTTGTCGGGCAAGTACCGGTCGTTGATGTAACGTGCAGCCAATTCCACGGCAGCTTTCAATGCTCCGCGGGTGTACGTAACGCCGTGGTGTCGCTCATAGTACTTCTTTAGGCCACGGACGATCTCCAGGGTCTCCTCCACCGTCGGCTCGGCAATCTCGATCTTTTGGAAACGGCGAGCCAAAGCGCGGTCTCGCTCGAAATAATTCTTGTAATCGTGATAGGTTGTCGCCCCAATGCAGCGCAGCTCGCCGGATTGCAACGCCGGCTTGAGGATGTTCGAGGCATCGAGCGAACCGCCGCTTGCGGCCCCTGCCCCCACAAGCGTGTGAATTTCGTCGATAAAGAGGATGGCGTTGCTTTGCTTCCGTAACGCAGCGAGAACGCCTTTTAGACGCTGCTCGAAGTCCCCACGAAAGCGCGTACCAGCCAACAGCGCCCCCATGTCGAGCGCATAAATTTTCGCATTTTGCAGCGAGCGGGGCACCTCGCCTTTGTGAATCATCAATGCGAGCCCCTCGGCCAGCGCGGTCTTGCCCACCCCAGGTTCGCCCACAAACACGGGATTGTTTTTTCTACGCCGGCAAAGCACGTGTGCCGTGCGGGCCAGTTCGCGCTGCCTGCCAATGATCGGATCGATCTTTCCAGCGGCCGCCTTCGCTACCAGCTCGGTCGTAAACAATGCCAACGGATCCCGGCCCCGGCGGGGTTCACTTTCGAAGTCCTGATCTTCCTCTTCATCATCGCCGGCGGGAATGCGCAAGAAGCTGTCGTCGCCAATCTTGGAAACGCCGTGAGAGATGTAATTGAGCACATCGAGCCGCGTAATACCCTGCTGCTCCATGAAGTACGCTGCATGCGAGTCGGGTTCACGGAAGATGGCAACTAAAACATTCCGGGCTTGGATTTCTTCCTTACCGGCCGACTGAACGTGAGCGGCGGCTCGTTGAAGCACCCGCTGAAACCCGGTTGTTTGCTGCGGCTGAACGGGTAACCCTTCCGGTACTCGCTCTAGGTGCCGGTCAAAAAACGTTTCCAGGGACCGTTTCAGCGCGTCGACATCACCCCCGCAGTGGCGAATGATATCGATAATGTCCTCGTCGTGCAGCAGCGCGTAGAGGAGGTGTTCGATGCACACAAACTCATGCCGCCGCCGACGCGCTTCATTGAACGCGAGAGCAAGGGAGATCTCCAATTCTCTACTGATGCGCATCGCTTACGCCTCCTCGATACTGCACCGTAGCGGGAACTCGTGCTGGCGTGCCAGTGCTTCCACTTGTGCCACTCGGGTTTCCGCCACGTCGCGCGGGTAGACCCCAGCAACCCCGACGCCGTTGTGATGCACGTGCAGCATGATGCGCACCGCGTCAGCCTCAGAACGGTGAAAGACCGTCATGAGAATATACACGACGAATTCCATCGTGGTGTAATCGTCGTTGTGCAGGAGCACCTTGTACAGCTTCGGCTGCTGGACCTTTCGCCGGGTTTTTTTTCTCGGGACCGTGGAGACTTCGTCTTCCCAATCAGGTCGCCGTCCACCCATGATGCTTCAGATTAGCACTGGTCCCACAGCGAACAACCAATTTTCCTGTGTCCCCGCCGCTGCGGCACGGCAAAACAGCGGCAAAGAAACCTTATCATCTCACGACCGCTCAAGCGCACGAACGAGCGCGTCGATATCTTGCGGTGCATTGTAAAAGTGAATGCCTAGGTGCAAACACCCCTCGCGATGATTGATCGCGATGTGCTCCTGGTGCAAACGATGCATCCATGCCTCCGCATTCTCTCCTTCCGGAGGCTGCAGCAAAACAATACCCGACCAGGCGCGGCCTCCCCAAGCACTTTTTACCCTCCAACCTACGCGCTCTGCTTCCGCGGCAAGGTAGCTCACCAGCGACTGAATCTGGGCTGCAATGCGGCCAATGCCCAGCTCCGACAGCAACGAGATGGAAGCTTCTAGAGCGGCGATACCAGGCAAATTTCTCGTTCCCTCCTCGAAGCAGTTTGCGCCGGTTGCAATTTCCGTGTCGTAAGATGTGACCGGGCCCAACGGCTCCCAGGGATTTGCCAGGCTGCCAGCTCCCACATGCAGAACGCGCATCGAGTTCCTTGCCCGACGGGCCACATAACAAACCCCGATTCCGGGCGGACCGAGCAGCCACTTCTGCGCTCCTGCTGCGGCAACATCCACAGGCAGCGTTCGCGCTTCGAACGGCAAGGCCCCCCACCCTTGTACCGCATCGCAAACCAACCACGCCCCACGTTCGTGCGCCAGGTTTCCCACCGCCGTTAAGTCATGCCGAAAGCCGTTATGAAATTCGACCCAGCTCAAGACCACAGCACGCGTCCTTTCCCCCCATGCAGCACGGAAGTCGTCCAGCGTAGGTCCCGAAGTGCTGTAGCGCACCCACCGTACCCGCAAGCCCGCCAATTGCCGAACCAAAAAGGGCAATACCGTAGAGGGGTGACTACCGCGGACGAGCAAAACCTCGTCGCCCGGGTTCCACGGTAAACTCTCGGCAGCCCAGATCAAACCTTCGGTGGTATTTCGGGAGAATGCAATTTCGTCCGGGCTCGCGCCGAAAAAGTCGGCGGTGCGCTGTCTCGCGCGCTCCACGAGCTCGTGCCCGTGAAAGATCTCAAATGCGATTCCGTCGAGCGCCAACTGGCGCAGTACTGCGGTTGCGGCTCGCCTTGCCCGCCGCGGTAGCAGTCCTAGGCCATTCGACGCCAAATACACGTAGCGGCGCAGAGCCGGAAACTCAGCGCGAATCTCCTGGAGTTCTTGAGGATCAAACGGCTTCTCCGCCACAGGTGATCGGGAGCTCCGTTGGTCGTCTACCTCCCGCAGCTTTGCCCGGAAACCGGTACCGGCCGACCTAGGCAGGCCCAGTTAGAATGGCAGCGCCACAAGCCCGCCTCCGTCCACCACGAGGGTGTGGCCAGTGACCCAACTCGCCACGTCCGACGCCAGGTAGAGCGCAGCAGAGGCGACGTCCTCGGGCCGTCCGAGTCTCTTCAAAGGATAGCGCTCAGCCACCAGTTCTCCCCTGCCCTCCTCCCATAAAAGCCGGGCAAAATCCGTTTGCACCAACCCCGGCGCGATCGCGTTCACCCGGACACGCGGGCCGAGCTCGGCGGCCAGTTGGCGGGTCATGTGAATGAGGGCTGCTTTCGTCACGTTGTAAACCCCGAGGAGCGGGCTCACTTGCAGTCCGCCCACGGACGAAACATTCAACACCACGCCGCCGTGCTCCTTCATCCAGTACCGCCAGGCAAGCTGCGTCCAAACAAGGGGCCCACGCAAGTTGACTTGTACGGTTTTATCAAAACGCGGCAAATCGACGTCCACGAGCGGGCCAGCGTAGGGATTGGTGGCTGCGTTGTTTACCAGCACATCCAACGCTCCGAAACGTTCCATCGTCAGCTTGACGCACGCTTCAGCCTGCTCAGGATCCCCAGCGTTGGCTGCGCAGTAAGCCACATCGGGACCGATCTCTTGTGCGGCCCGCACAAGCTCGTCCGCTTTGCGCGCGGAAATCATCACCTTCGCACCAGCGTCGTGAAAGGCCTTGGCCACCGCCTTTCCGATCCCCCGAGACCCACCAGTAATTAAGGCAACCTTTCCGTCGAGTCGCAATTCCATCCTGTAACCTCTAACCTCAATCCACCAAACCGCGCTGCTCTAAACGCGCCCAGGTATCCTTTAGAGTCACCGTCCGGTTCAAAACCAGCTTGCCGCAGATCTCGGAGTCGGGATCGACACAAAAGTACCCCAATCGCTCGAGCTGAAACCTGTCTCCTGGTCGCAGCTTGCCCAGGTTCGGTTCCACCCACGCGTTGGCCACCACTTCGAGAGACCGGGGGTTGAGAAAGTTCTTGTAATCCACCCCTTCCTTTTCGGCCGCCGGATTCTCGACCGTGAACAGCCGGTCGTAAAGTCGAACCTCGGCCGGAATCGCGTGAGCGGCCGACACCCAATGTAACGTGGCTTTGACCTTGCGGCCGTCGGGAGTTTCGCCACCCCGAGTTGCGGGATCGTAGGTACAACGCAGCTCGACAATCTCGCCATCGCGGTTTTTCACGACGTCACGGCACGTAATCAAGTACCCGTAGCGCAAGCGTACTTCACGGCCTGGCGCCAGGCGGAAGAATTTCTTCGGAGGGTTTTCCCGGAAGTCATCGGCCTCGATCCAGAGCTCTCGGGAAAAGGGCACCTTGCGCGTGCCGGCCGACGGATCCTCGGGATTGTTAATGGCCTCCATCTCCTCGACCAGGTCAGCCGGGTAGTTTTCGATCACCACCTTGAGCGGGCGCAACACGCCCATGAAACGCGGAGCCCGCCGATTGAGGTCTTCGCGGATGCAGTGTTCCAGTAAAGCGATATCCACCAGCGAGTCGCGCTTGGCCACACCAATGCGTCGGCAGAAATCTCGAATGGCTTCGGGCGGCACTCCGCGTCGGCGCAACCCCGCGAGAGTCGGAAGCCGAGGGTCGTCCCAACCACGGACGTATCCCCCCTCAACCAGTTCGATCAGTTTACGCTTGCTCAGTACAGTGTAGCTCAAGTTGAGACGCGCAAACTCTATTTGGCGGGGGTGGTGGGGTGTCTCCAAGGTGTCCAGAATCCAGTCGTAGAGCGGACGGTGATCCTCGAATTCCAGCGTGCACAGGGAGTGCGTAATGCCTTCGATCATGTCCGAAAGCGCATGGGCGAAATCGTACATCGGGTAGATGCACCATTGCGTTCCCGTGCGATGGTGAGGAACGTATTTAATGCGGTAGAGTACCGGGTCGCGGAGGTTGAGATTCGGCGAAGCCATGTCGATTTTTGCCCGCAAAACGCATTCGCCCTCACGAAACTTACCTGCGCGCATGTCGGCGAAGAGGCGCAAATTCTCTTCGATACTGCGGTTACGGTATGGGCTTTCTCGTCCCGGCTCAGTCAACGTTCCGCGGTACTGGCGAATCTCCTCCGTACTCAAATGACAAACATACGCTTTGCCGCGGCGAATGAGTTCCACCGCGAATCCATAAAGTTGCTCGAAATAATCGGAGGCGAAAAACAACCGGTCGCCCCAGTCATAACCAAGCCAACGGACGTCCTGCAGAATTGCCTCGACGTATTCTTTGTCTTCTTTCTCTGGGTTCGTGTCATCGAACCGCATGTGGCAAACGCCGCCAAACTCCTGGGCGACACCAAAGTTCAGACAAATGGACTTAGCGTGCCCAATGTGCAGGTAGCCGTTCGGCTCGGGGGGGAAGCGGGTTACAACTCGCCCACCGTTTTTCCCCTGGCGAACATCCTCCGCAATGATTTCTCGAATAAAGTCGCGCACCGCGGTCGTTTCCACCGTCGGCGAAGTCGCGCTCACCTGCTCGTTCATATCGCTTTGCTCATAGGGAGGAGTGCCACGGCGGTCAACGCCACTCGCGCCCTCCCTTGCCTGGAGCCTGCAACTGCGGATTAAAGAAGGCATGGGTACCGTTGAGGTGGAAGATGTGGAGGCGGTGCGCATCCTTGTACTTCACCGCCCGCCAGCAAACGCCATTGAAGAGACGCTCCTAGGCGACCTGCAAACTGCGCTTGCCGAGGCAAAGGCAGACGCTCGCGTTCGCGCCTTGGTCTTAACCGGCTCCGGCTCGTTCTTTAGCGCTGGTTTCGACTTCCGCTCGCCCACGCGTAGCGAGGAGCAAGCGGCCGCCTTTTACCAGCTTTATCGTGACACCCACGTGGCGCTGCTCTCTTTCCCCAAACCGACCGTAGCTTGGATTCAAGGCCACGCGATCGCCGGCGGCTTGGTGTTGGCCCTGGCCTGCGACTACCGACTCGGTGTGGATAGCCAGTATCAGGTGGGCTTGAACGAGATTGCGGTCGGTGCGGCTTACCCCCGCGCGGCCTTGGAAATCATCCGGTTACGCCTTCCGCATGCACGGGCGGCAGAACTTATGTTGGGTGCATCGCTGTATCCGAGCTCGCAGGCTGTGCGCCTCGGTCTCGTGGACGAGCTACTGCCTCCAGACACAGCCCGGCAAACGGTCTTGCGGCGAGCTGCGCGACTGGGAGCCTATCCCGCCGAAGCTTATGCGCACACCAAATGCGCATTGGTCGAGCCGGCGCTGCGAGCGATTGCTAGCGAAACCGAGGAAGAAGCTCGGGCGACTCGTGCCATTTGGCAATCGGCGGAGGGCCGAGCCGCCCGTCACCGCCAACGAGAACGGCTGCTTTCGCGATGAAAGGAGGCCGGCCTGGTCGTCACACCGGGTTCGATTGCGTGAAACACGGTGTTCGCCGGTAAGTTGTGCCACACGAGCCGAGCTCCAGTCGCAGGCCACACAACCTCGACTCGCTGGACTCTATCCACGGCACCAAGGCCAAAGTGTGCGATCAACTCGTTGTGGCCAAGGTAATTGCTACCCCCGTCGATTTCCCGGACTTGGGGCTGCGTGTCCCCGGGACGCCAAACTTTCACCCGTGCACCGATACCAGCGCGGTTCGAACGCGTTCCGGTAACCCTCACCTTGAACCAGGGGCGCCTCGCGCCACAATCGTTACGGTACAAAGCCGGACGATCCGCGTTGTTGGCAACGAACAGGTCTTGGTCTCCATCGCCATCGTAATCCCACACCACGACTGCCCGCCCCTGCCGCTCATCTTCGAGTCCCCACACTCGAGCCACTTCGCGCATGGTTCCACCAACGTTTTCCCACACACGAAGGGGATCGCGTTCGTAATCGTCGTCAAGATCGGGAAGTCCTATGAGATCTAGAATTGGGAGGTGCGCTCCGTTGGCGACAACCAAATCCAGGTCCCCGTCATGATCCGGATCCCAAAATGTGGCGCCCCAGCCCCACCCAGCGTCACGCACGCCGTAGGCATCGGTAACGTCCTCGAACTTTCGGGCACCGAGGTTACGAAACAGGCGGTTGCCCGTGGTTCCCCAAAAACATCCCTCGGGCCCCTGGCACCGGCCAAGTGGGTCCCAAATGGAGCTCACGAACCAATCAAGCAAGCCATCCCCATCCACATCGCCCACCGCGGACCCCATGCCATTTTCATCGGTGCCAACGCCCGCCGCTTCCGTGCCATCGATAAAGGTTCCATCGCCACGATTCCAAAACAACCGGCTCGTACCGAAATCTGCCGCCACGGCTAGGTCTGGCCATCCGTCCTCATCGAAGTCAACGAAACGGGATGTAAAGGAAAATCCGAACCCCAAGTCGGCCCGCAGTGGTGGAATGGTGTCGAGCCTCACCCCCGCTTCGGCAGTAACGTCTTGGAAGTAGCCTGGCCGAAGCAGTCCTTCGTTGCGAAGCAAACGCGCGTGCGAGGGAGCACCTCTGCGGTTGTAGGCACGCGGCCGCCATTCGGTAACGTGAAGATCCAGAAATCCATCTCGATCGTAATCACCAAATGCCACGCTGAACCCGTAGTGTGGCTCTTCGGTTCCAACCGCTGCCCCTCGAGCTACAGCCTCTTCCGTGAAATGGCCACTCCCGTGGTTCACAAACAGGTAGTGCCGAAGCTGATCCGCTCCTACGGCGGTGGCATACAGGTCAAGATCTCCGTCATTATCGATGTCCCCCCACGCCACGCCGTTCAACCGCGCACCAGGCACACGTAACCCCGCGGCATCGGATATTTCTGCAAACGTTCCGTCACCCCGGTTGCGGAAAAGCAGCAGCGCGGGTTCGCTGATCCTCGTTACTGCCAGGTCGACAAATCCATCGCCGTCGAAATCACCAGGAGCAGCTCCGCCAGCAAAAAAGAACTGTTCGTAGCGCGGAGGTGGCGAGGGTACCGCGTAGTGGACGTATTCCAGACCTGCCTCCAAGGCAACGTCGCGGAAGCACACACTAGGACCAGCCACGGCTGAGCTCGTTGGCGTGGGGGTCGAAATCCTCGAGGTGGGAGTAGACTCAGCAGTGGGGCTCGCTTTGTCCTGCGGTGTGGGAGAAACTGACACCGATGGGTATGGGCTTGGCGTAGGGTCACAGCCCTGCAGCACTGCATTTACGGCTTGCAGAATTTCCTCGATGGTGACCCGCGAGTCACGGTTGGTGTCTGCAGCTTCGCAGTCACCAACGGCCTCCAATCCCAACGCAATGCGCACACCAAAAACCAGTTCATCCACGGTCACGCTCCCGCTGCCGTCGCAGTCACCAGGGCAAGGTTCGAGCGACGCAGCATCAAGCATCGCCGCTCGCAACGACGAAATTAGGGCAACCGCACTTCGAACGGTGAACAAGGTCACGTAGCGGCCCACGCCCCAGCCTCCTTTGGGAAACAGCATGGAACCGCTTCTACTGTGCCCAGCCTACCGTTGTCTACATTTTGCACCCATTCGGGTTGGATTCTCCCGCGACCGCACAGCGCACCAACTCACCGTTGTATCAATGCGAGGGAATGACCTGATAAACCCAGTGCCCGAACGGCGCCGGACGAGCATCTGGCCGCTTGCGAATGTTGTAATATTCAATGCTGGCCTGGAGGTGCTGCCGTACCTCCTCTCGGCTCTTCCGGGGAATTCCGGTTGGCCGCTGTTGGAGGAGATCCAGAAAGTAATTGGTGTACAAATAGGCAGCCCACCCAGGCGATACCTCTCCTGTCGCCGCGCGCTCCGACAAGAGGAGGTAGTAGTCCCACAACTCGGGAACCAGCTCCGGAGGCGCGCCGGGAAGCAACAGGATTTGGTGCACCGTTCGGATCGTTTCATGCGCCACAGTCGAAGCAGGGGGCGTAGAGAGGTCAGCTGGTGGTTCGCGCCAACGTCCCTCCTGGCCTGGGGCGGGGCTCGCCAACGCACTACCCGAACCTATAAGTGCGACTAGCCACCCGATACGCCACCCAAACGAACTCACGATGCGCCTCACTCAAGCCTGTTAACAACACGCGCAACTTGTTCGTCAATACGCCGCAGGCAGTAAAGAAAAGGGCAGCCGACGGTTTTCCCCAACCGTCGGCCGCCCTCACGTCTTCACGTTCGACGGAACCGAGAACCTGAACAACCCTCGAGAACCTTCAGTGAGCTAGCTTGTAAAGTTCGACAGCGTTACCCGCGCAAATGGCATGGCGCTCTTCTTCGGGCACCCCGGAGAACATTTCGTTGAGCAGTTTGCGCGTGTACGGCCAATCGCAAATGTGGTGCGGATAGTCGGTCGACCACATCATGTTTTTGACCCCTACTGCATGCCGATTGCGCACGCCGTAAAAATCCTGAACGAAAGTCACCAGCCAGTTACGGCGGAAGTACTCGCTTGGCAGCATTTGCAGCTCTACCTTCGCCCAAGCACGGTTACGGAAATAACGGTCGTCAAGCTGCTCGAGGAAGAACGGCACCCATCCGGCACCGGCTTCCACAGAAATAAACTTGAGGCGGGGGAACCGATCGAAAAGGCCCGACAAAATCGTTTCCGCAATAATGTTCGGCATGGTATCTAACCCAGCGCAGGCATATCCGACAATGGTCTTTGCTCCGGTGCTGAGCAACCCTTGGCCCTCCATCATCCCGGTACTCACAGGGGCCTTCCCACTTTGCTTCGAGGCCACTCCCAAATGAATGCTCACGGGCATTTCCAACTTCTCCGCCTCGGCCCAAAAAGCGTTATCGTCAACCGTCAGTGTCGGCGCGCCGCTCGGCCAGCTCGACAAAATGACGCCCTTCATACCCATTGCTTTTGCTCGACGCATTTCGTCGATCATCGCTTCGACGCCTAAGTTTGGCATTTGGGCAAGACCAATCAGTCGGCTTGGATCCGCGGCCATGAACTCTTTTGCCATCCAATTGTTGTAAGCCTGAATGCCAGCCTTATGGAACTCTGGATCGTCGTCCAACATGAAGTGGCGCATTGTTCTTTGGGATGGGTACAGGACTTCAGCGTCGACTCCGTCAATGATTTGCTCTTTGACCCGCTCGGAGCCAATGAAGGCACCCTTGTTCACTTTGTCATAACGGGCACCGGTCCACTTGAATTGATCATAGGTTCTGCCCGGATAGGTCGTAACCAAACCAAGCGGTACAGGCGGGGTACCGGGTCGGTACTGCCAAGCATCTCCCCCTTCGGAGTCCTTCACCAATTTTGGTGCCTTTGGCAGGAACTCCCGAGGCAGCCATTTTTCCCACAGGTCCGGCGGCTCGACGATGTGGGAATCAGCCGAGATGTACTCGTACCTCCGTTGCGTTTCCATGCTCCTTCCCTCCTTGTTTCTCTGTGCCTGAATGGGCACCGGTTTGTTGCGTTCTCCGGACAACTCTCTTAAGAAGAAACCGACCCTAGGTCTGTGACCAATGTCACAAACGGTGCTCACAGCCATCAGCCCTGCGGTGCGGGAGAGTTGGACCCACAATTGGGCCCTACCTCCCTCTGCCATTGAGCGTCTCTTCGAAGCGGCCTCCTTACGGGTGTACCCCGCGCAGAGCTGTATCTTGCCTCAGGGCAGCTCGAGAAGCACGGTTTTTTTCTTGTTGAACGGGGAGGTCAGTGTCTCCGTATACCTCCCCGATGGTCGTCGGGTTCTGTGCGCCCTCTACCAACCAGGAACCATTTTCGGCTTCCCGCTCGTGGGGCAAGAGCGTCCACGATGGAGCTCGGCCGATGCTTTTACGGAAGCAACGCTGGCTCTAGTTTCTCGCCAGCATTTTGAGCGAGTCATCCACACGTTGCCATCAGCCGTCGTTGCTGATTTCTTTAACCGCTTGCTCATGCGCCAAGCCCGTTTTGCCATGCGCCTGCTCCACTGCATGGTTCTCGACTTGCCCGGCCGCTTGGCGCTGGCGTTGATCGAGCTCGGCGATGCTTTTGGCCAGTCGGCTGCCGAAGGGCTCTGCATCACCCTTCCTCTGACGCACGAACATTTAGCCGAAATGGTGGGCGCGTCGCGGGAGCGCGTCAGCAAGGCGATGGCTGAGTTCGCCCATCGAGGTTGGATTCGCTATGGGCGTCGCTCCATCACACTCTGCAATCTCGAAGCGCTCCAAAGAGCCGCAAAGCCGCGGAGCAATCCTCTGACGTAACCGGCTCGTTACGGTGTTAGATCAGGGCGACGTGGGGCCAAGCGTTTTGCCGAGGCCATCCAGTCCACCATGGTTGCAAAAAGCCCGTTTCCACTCCCGCGCTCGTCATCGGCCGCTAGCACGTCCAAGTGTACGTAACGGTCCATCAGCATGGTGCGAAAGCCGTCGGCGACGCCATCGCGCAACTCCCCATTCCGCAAGCGCGAGGCGAGCGAGTCGCGGTACGGCCGCAATCGTTCCAGGTTGGACAGCAACCCCCGGCTGCCTCCTACGGCGAAAACCGGCACGTCCACCCGCGCGTTCTCGGTGGCAGCTAAACCGTAGCGGTCAAGCCTCCAGTCGTTGCTGCGGGCGACGTTCAATCCAGTGGTAACCGCTACATCCAAGGTCAAGCGCGCAGGGAAATACCACTCGATGAAATTGCTAGGGCCACGAAATAGAAGATTCGCGAAGGTATCCAAGCGCACCGGATCTAAGCGCTCGGGATCATCTGCCGCCGCGTCCTGCCAAACGTAGGTTGCCGTCGGATCTAAAGGAGCAAGTAAATTCCCCACGGCTCCAAGCAGTTGTCCCAACAAGCCGGCATTGGGATTCGGCCCGATCCTTCCGCCAGCCGCGCTCCCAATGGAAATACGAGCAAAGGCCAGGGGCTGGAAGTCATTGTCAAAACCGAACCCTAGCGCAGCCTGATTCGTGGCTGGTGGAATTTCTGTTGAACCAAACAGTAACGAGAAAAAGCTGCGGTACAGGTCTGCGTCAGGCGAAAGCGACTCGGCTTGGCCAAACTCCGGTGACGCCCGCATTCCTAAAATCTCGGCGGTGACAAACAGGTCCATGGAAACAAACGGCTCTAGAGAGCTGATCGGGCTTCCCGCGCGCAGCGTTTGTAGACTCACGCGGCTAAAACCCCCACCGATTCCACTCGTTTCATACGCCTGCTGCGACGGAGGATTAGCTCCTGCATTCGGAGCTCCCTCGAGCAAAATCAAACCCGAGAGCAACTCAAATCCTGAATAGCGGCCAAAATCCCAAGCAGCGAAAATCGGCACAATGGATGCGCCCAGCGAGTGACCGGCCAAGAAAATGGCGGCGCGCGGGTAACGCCGCCAGGCTTCGCGAACCAGGGCACGGAGATCTTCGATGTGTACTTTCAGTCCCCACTCCGACATGAAGCGCAGCTGCTCGGGCCGCAAAAAGCCTCGGAATCGTTGGCCATCGATCTCCGCACCTTGAAAATAATACGCTTTGGCCACATCAGGGTTGCGCTCTCGTTCAGCGCGGTCGAGCCCAACGTGGTCCTCGAGCGCGTTGGAGCGGCGATCCACCGCCCACACCGCTGTTCGCCCCTCCGTGCGGGCGATCATCCGCCTGGCCAGATAATCGAAATCATTCGCACCCCCCAAGAACCCAGGCATGCACAGGACGACTTGTTCGATCTGCTCATTCTTGGAGCCGCGGGCTTGGTAAACCAAGGCGCGGGCAAAGTTGAGCTCTGGTGGGGTTTCCACGCCCGCAACCGGATTGGGCTCCGGAACAGCCCCCGGAACCACGAGAAGCTCAGGCACGACCGAAACCGACCCCGGCCCTACGCTCTCCCCATCGTCACCACATCCGGGCCACACAGCGCTGAACCCACAGGATACGACGACAACCAACCACCGGAAGAACTTTCCCTTGTTCGCCACGGACCCTCCTCCTCTTCGTCCCCCAACCAGCACAACACAGCCGCAGTATGCTCAAAATTCGAACGAGAGAGAAGAGCCGCGTGCCGAGCGCACCTTCGGCCAGGCCACACTCAGTTGACGAAAAACAGCCGGTTGCGTTCCCGCACCGTTATCCAGCGACCTCAGCGAAGATGGGAGCTGCCATTCGGTGGACGCAACCCACGATAAAGGTTCGCTCTTTCCTCGCGAAGCTCCGCCAGTCGGCGCTCCGCATCGCGCACCATCCGGGGCCTATAATTCAGCAAGTAGTAGGCGCCGATGACAACACCAAGGAGGGCGAGCCCGTGATCGGGGTGCATCTCGAAGTAGGCCAGCGTCGTGCGAACAACCTCGTCCATGGATCCTCCGGGCTGACGCACCCTCTCGCGAGCGAAAATTGTGCCCACTTGTGTCACCTAGCGGTGTTAAATAGTGGCAATGAATGTGTCTGCGGTGTGGCGCAAAGTGACGATTTTTGCCTGCCATTTTGTTGCCGTCTTTTTGGCCTGCCATGCGCTTTGCGCCATTTCTCTGATAGAGCCTGTGTACCGCGCTGCTTCCTTGGTCGAGCGGGCACGCGCGGCGGAATGGCAAGAACCCACGAGCAGCAGTCGGGACGCACTACCGGAGATGCAGGAAGAAGTGCAGCACTCCGAATTCAAAGCCCCTCCTATTTATTCTATCGTCGTCGGGCAGGAAACGATTCACCGCGTTGTGCCGGGCGACACTCCCGCTGCTTTGGCGCGACGACATGGCGCCTCGGTGCATACCGTTCTCCGCCGTAACGCCATTGCTGATCCCAGGCGGCTGCGGATTGGACAGATCCTCATCATCTCGAACCGGCACATCGTACCGGCGCCATTCGAAGATGGGTTAGTCGTCGACCTCCCAATTTTGCGACTCTACTGGATTCAGAAGGGCAAAGTCGTTGCTTCTTTCCCCGTTGCCGCTGGCCGTCCCGCGTGGGAAACCCCGCCTGGAATTTATCGGGTTACCGGTCGGCGCCGGAACCCAACTTGGTACGTGCCCCCATCCATTCAGCGTGAAATGCAGGCGGCCGGCTTGCCCGTTCGTAAGCGCGTACCGCCAGGGCCCGACAATCCCTTAGGGAAGTACTGGATCCAGCTTTCTGCTCCTGGTATTGGCCTTCACGGCACAAATGCTCCGTGGAGCGTGGGGCGCTATGCCACGCACGGCTGTATTCGGCTTCACGAAGAGCACATCGAGCGCCTCTTTCACGAGATTCCTGACGGAACCCCGGTTGCTATCGTGGCCGACGCGGTTCGCCTTGCTCGAACCCATGACGGGCGGATCTACCTTGAGAGCTTTGACCGAAATGGAGTGTGGACCCCGTCTCAACTCAAAGAAGTTTTGGACAAGCGCGGCCTAACCGCTTCCGTGTCCTGGCCCGCAGCCACTGCGGCGCTAGTCGGACGTTGGGGTGTAGCCGCCGACATCACCGACCCGCAGGCTGCCCCGCTATCACCAACCAAAGCTGTTCCACCCAAGACGAGTAACTCACCCCAAGCGCCGGAGTAAATCGTCGAGCACTTCCAGAACTTCTGCCGTAGCCGCGTCCACGAACGCCTGACGCTCTCGGGTGCCCTGATCGACCAACTGGTACGCTTCCTCTGCCAACGCGTGCTCTAGCGAGTCCAGGGTCGACCGGACCAGTGGGAGATGGGCATTCCAATCGCGCTCCACACACTCGAGTACGCGCCGGGCCCGCCACCAAGCCGATTCTGGAGTGTACTCCGCGCCTCCGCTGGTCAGCACATTGGGCACAGCAACATCCAAGAACAGAGGCAAATACACACCCACGCAAGGCGCCCCTAAACAGGCCCAGTAAATCGCTCGATTCGGATTTTCCGGAATCTCAGCCACAAGGCTCGCGGTCGTCGTTCCAACGGGGTCTGCATGCATGCAGACCGAGAAAAATTCTGGATCAGCCGGGGTAAGTGTTCCACGGGGGTCGGTGCGGTCATAGTGATCCCGCATCCAGCTTCGCACTCGGGAAGGGCTGATGTTCCCTTTGAAGCGTTGGAGCAGCTCGCAGGTCCGAGCATAACGCCCCGAGGAAATGACTTCGGGCGCCATGGTGGTATCCCGGTAAGCAGCGGCAAAGTCGAAGCGAGCCTCCCTATCGGCGGTCCACCAACCATGCTCGGTAGCGAATTCCATCGTGTCCGGTCCGAGCTCCTCCCAGTCGCTACCGATACTCAGGTGATTGGAAAGGCTGGCCACCTCACGAACGCTGCGCAGCGCCCAGTGGCGCCCAGAGGTTTCCCACACGAAGGCCTCGTGGGCATCCGCTAGCAGAAAGGAGTTGTGATACGGCCAGTCTTTGTCCACAAAGCCGGAACCACCCTGCCCGTAGGTAGCCAAGAGTTCGCTCATGACTCGTACGGCCTCGCGGGCATTGCGGCAGCGCTCCAAACCCAATCGAACGAGATCCATGCCAAGTAGTCCCGAGGACGCCACGGGCTCCTTCGTAAAAACGGTGTGGTTCCCAATAACCAACCCGTGCTCGTTCATGCCGTGCTCGAATCCCCAGCACCAGTACGGCTTGGAGCCAATGACCCGATACGTACGCGGCACTTGTGGGATGGTCATGTACGTGCACTGTACGGTTTCCCCAGCACCGTGTTCGCGCGCGGGCACGTCGCAAAGGGGTTGGCATTCTAAGGCTGGCCGGTCGCTATTTTTCGCAAACAGGGTGGCCCCGGTACTGGTGAACGGAGCCAAGGCCACGAGCGAGTCGCAACTCAAGCGGAAATTTGGCCACGTCATGCTCCCCCCAATAGCCTGCTCACGAAAAAAGTGGAACGTACACCTAAAATTCTGTGCGCTGGTGGATCGACTCTTCGACGCCGTGGGTGCAAGAAGAAGCGAGTGACAACTCACGAAGGAGGTAACACCGTGCAGGCGTACGAAACGCTGCGGATCGAACAGCGTGGGGCAATTGGGATTGTCACCTTGCATCGTCCGGAACGATTGAACGCTTGGACGCCCGCTATGGGCAAAGAACTGGTGCACGCGATTCGCGCTCTGGATGCGGACTCCAGTGTCCGCGTTGTTGTTCTTGCGGGAGCTGGAAGAGCCTTTTGTTCGGGGGCGGATCTCGACTTCTTCCGAACACAAAGGGAGAAAGGCGAGATGGAGGGTGGGGTGACTCGGAGCGAGGAGTTTCCGCTGCTCATGCGCAACCTCAGTAAGCCGTCCATCGCGGCCTTGCACGGCTACGCACTGGGAGTCGGGGCGACAATGGCTCTTCTTTGTGATTTACGCATAGCTAGCCAGGAAACGAAAATTGGGTTTTTGTTTGCCCGCTTGGGAGTGATGGCAGAGCTTGGCTCCACTTACATTTTGCCTCGGCTCGTCGGTATGGCTCGCGCAAGTGAGCTTTTGTTCACCGGCAAAATGTATAGCGCCGCGCAGTGCGAGGCATGGGGCTTGATCAACCGTATCGTGCCAGAAGGCCAAGCTTTAGAGCACGCTGTCCAGCTCGGCGAGGAGATCGCCGAATGTGCGCCGCTTTCGCTTCAATTCACGCGGCACGCACTTTACCAGGGGCTCGAGAACTCTTTCCCAGGACAACTGCGGGTCGAGTCACTAGCGCTGCAATACCTGTACTCGACCTCGGATCACGCCGAAGCGCTCGAGGCAATTCGGCAGCAACGTCCGCCGCAGTTTCGCGGACGGTAAGTGTCGAACTCGCTCGAGTGGTCGTCGGTGCGCTCTGGAGAAAGGCCTCTTCCGAAGCAAGCAAGCTCACTACGCCGTGGTTCCCACCTGTGCCGCCACTAAGGCTCTATCGCGTTCCTCGATGTTCGGAAGCTCGGGATTTGGGTACCGATACGTCCCGCGATAGGCCCGCCAGGATATGGCAAGAATTCCCACACCCATGACAATAGACTCTCGGAACAACCGGAGAGACGTTTTGCGATCACGGTAGGCAACCGATACTGCAACCTCGGTCACGGGAATGCCCAGTGCGCGAGCCGCCAGCAACAACTCGACATCGAACAAGTAACGCAGCGAGCGAACCCTCTGACAGAGCTCGATCCCGACGGAACGCTGGAATGCCTTCAATCCGCACTGCGTATCCGTGACATCGAGCGGTAAGCTGGAACGCACCCAGCGATTGAAGGCAAGTCCAATCAGATGACGTCGAGCCGCGTAATTTAACGCCCCCATGCTGACCAACATCTCGGAGCCCGGTAGCCGACGCGAGCCAATCACAAATGGAGCCCCTTTGAGCACCGGCTCGACGACCGCCCGATAACTGCCGGGCAGGAACGGCCCATCCGCATCGGTAAAGCAAACTGTGGGGAACGACGCTTCTCGGACACCACGGTACACCGCCCAACCTTTCCCACGGTTGCATGCCCCGCGCAGAAGACGCGCGCCCGTTACTCGTGACACGATTTCGCTCGTGGCATCGGTGCTACCGTCGTCCACAACGAGAACTTCCAAGGGTAACCCCAGGCAACCGAACTCGTGCCGGACTTTTTCCACGGTCTCCGCGATTTCCCCCGCCGCATTGTAAGCTGGAATGACAATGGAAATTCCGGGTTCCCCCGCTTGAGTCATTGGCTCTTGTCGTCCCTGTGGTGCAGAGCTTTTGACACGACCCCCTCGGCACCGCAAGCACGATGCCGAAGAAGCCACGCAGGACTACCGAACTTCTGAAACCTGCAACTGGATCGCTCGACTTAGGGGTAACGGATCTCGGCTTGTTGCCGGAGGCGCATGACGAGTTCGTCGCGCAAGCGCTGGCGTTCGCGCTTGCGCAGTACGGCTTCGATTTTTGGTCGCGCTTCGTTCAACGGAATAACTCCTGCCTGCCGGCGGGCAGTAACGAAAAACACGTGAACCGCATTCCCGAGGCGCACTGGCTCCGAAACTTCCCCGGGCCCCAGACGAAAGACAATGTTCTCCACTGCCGGATCAAGTTCGCCGCGAGCAACCCAACCGAGGTCTACTCCTTGCTCGGCGGTTCCTCCAGAACTGGACCCGGCCGAATTCGAAGCCTCTGCCACCCAACGTCGGCGAACCACATCAGCCTGGCGTTCTGCCTCCAGCCATTCTTTCTCGGTCCTCGCCTGCACAGGCACCATTGCGTGCCGGACCCGCACTTGATCCGGGTGGCGAAACTCGTCCCGGTTTTTCGCGTAAAATTCTTCGACCTGTTGAGGATCGACTCGCACATCCCGCCACACCACGGTCTCCAAGAATCTTTGCACGACCAAGGCACGCTCCGTGTCGTTTCGTAGATCGTCAAAGGTCCACCCTCGTTCGGCCAGCGCACGTCGCCACTTGTCCTGCTCGCCGAACTTTTTCTGCGTTCGTTCCAACTCTTTCTCCACGTCCTCACGCTCCACTGTCACCCCGACACGTTTTGCTTCTTGATACAGAAGCTCGAAGTCGATCAGCGACTCGAGCGCAGATCGTTCCCACTCTTCGCTTCGACGATCACGCTCGCCCTCGCCCTGCACCGCTTCCACCGCAGAAACAATTTCCTGCACCGCCTTCCGCGAAATCGGCGTACGGTTCACGATTGCCGCCGCATCGGCTGGCACCTGACCATCAGCGCTCAGCGCGTAGAGGAACGTGGCGAACAACCCCAGTAGACCAAACCGCATCAAGTTCGGAACCCACAGCCGACGCATGAGCCGTCCTGACGGCACGCCATTACCTAACCGCGTCAAAACAGGCAAACCACCCCCGTGTTTCTCCCTCCCGGTTTGTTGAAAAGCGCACCAAATACAGGCAAAGTGCGGCTACTGCGGATGCGATGGAACGGAGGTGGCTCATGGCAATCGTCGAGCTCGCGGGCCGGCTTCTTTTGGCCATTATTTTCTTGCTCTCGGGGATCAACAAGGTACCGAACTTTACCAGAGTTGCTGAAGGTATGGCCCAGCATCGTGTGCCGCTACCAGAAGCGGCGTTAATTGCCACGATCTTAATCGAAGTGCTGGGGGGGCTTTGTATCGCGTTGGGCCTTCGGACCCGTATTGCTGCCGGGATCGTGGCTCTCTGGCTTACGGTGGTCACCATCGTGTATCACACGAGTCTCGTCGTGCCCCAAACGGAGGACCAAACCATCCAGCTTCTGAAAAATCTTGCCATCCTTGGTGCGCTGCTACTCGTCGTCGCTCACGGCGCGGGAAGCATCAGTTTGGACGCCAGACCGCGGCGAAACCGCCTCGAGGTGTAAAAGCGGCGCCGGCCAAAATCCAAGATGCTCCTCCTTTTGCGCCGTAACTCGACACAAAGCTCGTCGTTAAGAGCGCAACCCCGCTGCCTAACGGCCCCGTTGTCCCCACGTACCACTCACTGAGCGCCGACAAATCTACCATTCTTTCGTTCCACCGCACTTGCATCCTAGCCCCGCAACACGCTCGACTCTCCGAAGGGCCCAGCTCAGCCGCAACCGGGGCCCAAAAGATAAGGGGGCGAGTCATTCGGACGGTGGTAACCCAAGCAACCCGCACATGCGTTGCACTTCGAGCGGCCAGCCCGAAGCGATAGGCCGACCCGCCACGGTTTGTCAGGCTGGGCCCCATGGCACCTCAGCAATCATGGTATCCATCACTCCCACGGAGGTACCGCGCGCTGCGTCAGCGTCGCGGAACAACTTGAATTCCCCCCCACTGCTGCCTAATCGCACGGCTAATGGGTCCATCCAAGAGCCCCGATTTGCGCGTCGCGTTGGTGCAGTTGCGGTGCACCAGCGAGCCTACGGAAAACCTGCGGCGGGCCGTGGAGTTCACGCGCCAGGCAGCCAGCGAGGGAGCGCAACTCGTGTGCCTTCCTGAGCTATTCCGGACCACGTACTTTTGCCAGAGAGAATCTCCGGAGCTTTTCGACTTAGCCGAGCCCGTGCCGGGACCAACCACCGACGCACTGGCCCGCGTTGCTGCGGCTGCACATGTTGCCGTCATCGGCTCCGTCTTCGAGCACCGCGCACCAGGGGTTTATCACAACACTGCTGTTGTCTTGGGTGCCGATGGCACTTTGCTCGGCGTCTATCGCAAGCTCCACATTCCGCATGACCCACTGTACTTCGAAAAATATTACTTCACCCCGGGCGACCTAGGTGTCCGCGTTTTTCCGTTGGCAGGTTGGCACATCGCGGTGCTGATTTGTTGGGACCAGTGGTTCCCCGAAGCCGCACGACTCGCAACGCTGGCTGGGGCGGAAATTCTTTTCTACCCGACCGCTATTGGTTGGCACCCAGCGGAAAAAACCGCCCACGGTGCGTCTCAATACGACGCTTGGCAAACCGTTCAACGGGCGCACGCCATCGCCAACGGGGTTTACGTTGCCGCTTGCAACCGCGTGGGGATCGAGGACCAACTCGAGTTCTGGGGTGGGTCGTTTGTCGCAGACCCGTTCGGACGCGTGTCGGCCCAACTCGGGCACGAAGAAGAGGGCCTCCTCCTGTTCACGTGCACGAAAGAGGTCATCGAAGAAACGCGACGACATTGGCCTTTTTTGCGAGATCGGCGGATCGACGCCTACGGTGGCCTCCTCAAGCGCTGGATCGATCCCGAAACGTTGTAAACGCCCCGACTTCGATGCCGCAATTTCTCCGCACGACACCAGCTCGCTTAGGGTATGCGATGCCTGCTGAATGGGAACCCCACGAAGCCACCTGGCTGTCGTGGCCTCATAAGGAGGAATCGTGGCCCGGTTTGTTCGATGCGATCCCCTATGTTTGGGCCGAAATCGTTCGCGCCCTCGTTCCCTTCGAAGAGGTACGCATCCTCGTTGCGGATGAGGACATGGAACACCACGCACGGCAGGTACTGGCTAAGGCTCGTGTCTCTGTTGACCAGGTTCGCTTCTTTCACATTCCTACGGACGATGCCTGGATCCGAGACCACGGCCCAACTTTCCTCCTGAACCGCATGGAGCGCCGGCTACTCGTGGTTGACTGGGAGTACAACGCCTGGGGTGGAAAGTATGCGCCCTGGGATTCGGACAACGCCGTGCCCCAGCGCATTGCTGAGGCTTTAGACCTGCCAGTCGCGCAGCCCGGAATGGTCCTGGAGGGTGGCTCCATCGACGTCAACGGCCGCGGAACCGTGCTCACCACAGAATCGTGCCTGCTCAACCCCAACCGCAATCCCAACCTCACACGCGAGCAGATCGAGCAAAAGCTTTGCGAGTACCTAGGCGTACGCCATGTTCTCTGGTTGGGACAGGGAATCATCGGAGACGACACTGACGGGCACATCGACGACCTCGCACGCTTCGTGGCCCCCCGACGGGTGGTGGCGGCGGTTAGCGAGGATCGGAGCTCGCCGGATTACGCCGCACTGGCGGACAACTTCGAACGCTTGCGGCGCTCCCGCGATCAAGATGGCCAACCCTTGGAAATTATTCCTCTACCCATGCCGGAGCCAATTTTTCACCAGGGCCAACAGTTACCCGCCAGTTATGCGAATTTTTACATCGGGAACGCCACCGTGCTCGTCCCCACTTTCGGAGTTCCCCAAGACCGCCAAGCACTCGCTCTATTCGAGAAACTCTTCCCCGATCGCCGTGTGGTCGGCATTCTATGCCGCGACCTGATTTGGGGTTTGGGCGCGATCCACTGCGTGACGCAACAGCAGCCACGGTGCTAAGCGGGCTCGCGCCTCAACCGAAGGGTACCACCGGGGGGCGATCGACCATCGCCCCCCTTACCTTGCTCACAAAGATTGCCCGTGCGCCGGTTGCCGCCAACGTTTCCACGGGATTCGGTAGCGGTGCCGGTGGTTCGCCGAAGAGCAAGAGCGCCACCTCGAGTTCCAACGCTCCGTCTGGTGCCCGTACTTCCGCCTCCGGCAACGCCAAGGTTACGTCCACGGCCTCTCCGGCACCGAGCCGTTGATCCGGGGCCAGGAGCCGCCAAGGCTCGGCACGTCCCGCACGCCTTACCGCCACCACGCTGGTTGCGGGCATTCCGTCACCTAACCCTTCAACTTCGAGTGTCATGCGCAAGGTACATCCGCTTCCGCCTCGAGCGCACGAAAGCGACAACCCCGACACTGTTCGCACGACAACATCCGTAGCCGGGCTAGCCGGTACCTCTGTGCCAAGCGGGCAAATCACCTGTGCGGTTTCCGGGAGAGCAACGCATCTCCGCTCGTTCAACACCGTCGTGATTGCGGTCTCCTCCTGGGCTCGAAGATCGAACCCGCTCGACCCGCTGCCTCCACCGCATCCAACCCACAAGACGGTAGTCAGGGTGAGAACCAACAGTGTCCTGAACCTGAGCCAGTGCATCATCGCGCTCCTCACAGCATTGTCGCTGCAACCAGTACGTTTAGAAATCGCGTTGTGGCCGACTCGTCGGCAGCGAACTCCTGAGCAAGGTTGCGCAGGAACGTATCCAGGCGCTGGCGAAACTCGGCAAGCCGTGTGGTTTCGATGTGAAGAAAATGATTGCGCAAGTAAGTGCCCGTGTCGGTGTCGCCCAGAGCAATCTTGTCCAACAGTGCCTTGGCGAAAAGTGCACAGAACTCCATGGCCAGGGCAACCTTCTCTTCCCGATCGTGAGCGACATAATGGCGCTCCTTGCGCCGCACACGGCCGCGCTGGACCTCCACGATACCCCGATCGCGCAGCAATACTTCTACCTTTTCTCCAATTGAGGAATCCTCCTGGTTGCGAAGCTGAGATCGGCGGTTTCCGCGCCTTCCTCCTTCTCGGAAGCTACGGCGCCACTCAGCCAAGGAAATCCAGCTTCCATCGTCGGGCAACGCGGCAATCGCTTGGCTTACGCGAACCGCAAGTTCCGCATCGGTCACCCCTTCGACCACTCGCGGCGCTGCCAGGACACGGCGCAATTCCTTACCGAACGCGTGCAACATTCGGTCGCGCCATAACAGCGCGAGCAGCGGCAAAGGGTCTTCCCCACGAATTGCTGCAAGCCTCCGGACAAGTGATTCGCTCGGAAATCGTTTTCCGTTCTCGATGTAGCTCAGCATCACCGGATCGATGACGCCACCCAACACCTCCCGAGCAAAACGCCGAACGGTGTACTGCCGCCCCATGAGCACACGGGTCTCGTAAAACACATCCTTAATTTGCCGAAGGCTGCGCTGTCGCTCGACCCGCATCATGCATTGCCTGTGAGGCTCAGATGCCTCACAGAAAAACAACTTTTGTTTGTCAATGCAACCAGATTCGAGCGACCACCAAGTCACGCGACCTGGGCCCCTGCTTGAGCCGTTGCCCTTTGGCGGTCGCGACCTGCACCCTCACGCTGCCACGCGGCGCGGGCGTGCGCAAAGTAGCGGATTTGCGGGGGCAACCACGGCAGAGCAAGGGCTGTAGCGGCTACCAAAGACCGCATCGCATATTCGTTCCACAAAGACCACGAGAAGCGGTAACGTGTTCGCAACACCTCGGGGAGCAAGCCAATGGCCAACAACCGAGCTGGCGGCATCACCGTTCGAAGCCACAAGGGACGCTCTGGCTCTAAAATCGCCTTGGCAATCGCCCTACTCTCTGCGCTGACTGCAAGCTCGTCGCTCCAGAGCATCCGCTGGAAATAAGCTTGAAAATCCGACCAGGTTGCTGGAATGATCTCTCTAGGTATTCCGAGTACCCGTGCGACTACTTTCGATTCCTCATAGTACCGCTCGGCTTCGTCCCGCTCGAGTGGCCGCACGAACATCTCGAACACCCGATAAGCGGTGTCCACCAGAGTCGCATGCACCCAAAGCATCAGTGCCGGGTCAGAAGCGCTGTATTCGGTGCCGGGTGGAAACGGACCAGCTTGAGACCGAAGCCGCCCGCGCACGCGCTCGTGCCGGCGTTCGATTTCTTTCACGGCTTGGATGGCAGCCCGCGCGGGCGCAAAGGTGATTGTCAACATGAGGTCGAGTGTGCGGGTCAGGCGGTCGAGCGGCCGTTCACGAAAGTTGCTGTGCTCCGCCACTCCTGCGGCCACGAGGGGATGAGCCACCTGCATGAGCAAAGCGCAGCCGCCTCCCGCAAGCAGCACTGCCTCCCGGTTCACTTCCCACGTAACGGTGCCAGGGCCGAGCAAGCTGCGGTCGAGGTCAACCGCACCTCTACCCAATGCGTAACGTAATCGCGCTCTGTCCTTATTCGACACCTTGTAGTTCGCGCCCGTGCTGGACACCGTCCGTCCTCCTCCCTGGCCTTCCCTAATCCAACCAACGTCACGTTGTCCACTCTAAAAGTTGCTCACGATGAGCTAGCTTGCCCCCATTTCCGGAGGACCGCGGGGTATTTCCCAACAGCCGCAGAGCAAAGCCTCTGAAAAACTTGTCTTCTGCGCTAAGGCGAGGTGCCGCCTTTCCCAGGACGAAACCCGGCACGGTCGTGTTGTTTCCTTGCAACGATGCTCCAGCCCTTGCTACGCAGCGGCCCGCACACGCGAGAAAACTACGCCGTACTTCCGGATGTGTGGACGCTTCCATGACAGCGGTAGAACAACGAGAAGTGGAGTCTTTGGCCATAGAAGCCGCCCGTGCAGCCGGAGCACGCATCCGAAAAGCTTGGCTCGAAGCCCGGCAGGTCGAGTACAAGGGGCCGGTCGATTTAGTGACCAGTACTGACAGAGAAGCCGAAGCGTTGATTGTTTCCCGAATTCGGACCAGCTTTCCGAATCACGCGGTGGTGGCGGAGGAGGCATGTGCGGGTAGTCCTCTTCGTCCGCCTTCAGCGACGGAACCTGCGTGGTATGTTGACCCGTTGGACGGTACCGTCAACTTCGTCCATGGCATTCCGCACTTCGCCGTCTCGATCGCCTTCGGATACGGCACCACGATCGAGGTGGGGGTTGTGTACGATCCCATGCGCGACGAGCTCTTCTCTGCGCGGCGTGGTGGCGGTGCGTTCCTGAACGAAACTAGAATCTTCGTCTCTACGACGAATACCTTTCATCGCGCCCTTTTTGCCACGGGTTTACCGTACGACCGGCAAGAGCGTGCAGACTATTACATTTCCTTCCTGCGCGACTTCGTTGCGTCGGCACAGGATATTCGCCGCTTCGGATCCGCTGCGCTCGACCTGTGTTGGGTAGCTGCTGGCCGTTACGACGGCTTCTGGGAGTGGCGCCTCCACCCCTGGGACGTGGCCGCCGGTAGTTTGATCGTGAACGAAGCTGGCGGCATGGTCAGTACCTTTAGAGGGCAACCGCTAGACTTGTTTGGCGACCAAATCGTGGCCACGAACCTGGCGCTACATGCACAAACGTGCATTCGCTTGATCAACCGCCTCGGTGCTACGCACAATGCGCCGACCTGAGCCTCAACGTTGCCGCTCGAAGGAAAGCTGCGCTTGGGACTCGAAAGTTCTCAGCCCAGGCAGTCCGTCGATGCTGTGACGGTTGTGGCGGCACTGGTAATCCCGCAAACCATCGCTCCCCTTTCGCTCTGCCCAGTCAATCAATTCGCGCCGCTCGCCTACGAAGCGGTACAACGGAACTCCGTAGCCGCAGGACTGCGACACCCGCTCAATCCGCACACGGATGATGGCGCGCGCCCCTGGCAACTGCGGAAAGCGTTCCCGTAACGAGGAAAACTCTGGGTCGCCCGGCTCGAGCACCTCGCCGCGCCCGTAAAGGCGCACGATCTTTGGATCACCTTCGAATGCACAAAACATCAAGGTAATCCGGCCGTTTTCTCTCACGTGGGCAATCGTTTCCACACCGCTGCCGGTGAGATCGAGGTAAGCCACGGTTTGCGGATCTAGCACCCGCAGAGAGTCGAGCCCCTTGGGGGAAAGGTTCACGTGGCCCTCGGACCCTAGGGGAGCGGTGGCAACGAAAAACACGTGCTGCTGCAAAATAAACTGTTCGATCTCGTCAGTGATCCGAGCCGTCATGAGCGCACCCCTTCGCACAACATCGTGTCCGAAGCATGGTCACCATGTCGCACTCCCGAACCAAATTGGCTCGCTTCCAAGCAGGTGCTCTAGATCGATCACGGCCCCGGGGCTGGCATCGGGGATATACGTCCCATCGCTCAGCAGGAAGGCGAATGCCTGTCGGAGCGCCTCGGGTACCGTGCCGGTGACACCATGGCCATCGAATTCTCCCTGCCCGTAATCCGTCATCACGAAGCGCCAAATCCCACTACAACCCGTAACACTCCGGCAACCACGAGTGAGGTTCAAATCTGGAAGTCGCATTGCAAGGGCCAGGTCTTCAGTCGTACGGTTCGGCACGATCGGATCAATAATTCCTTCGTGCATCAGAACACGTTTTGGAGGAGCCCCTGGCAGACGACGATCCGGGGCAATGACGTAGGGTGCGTAGTTGATGGGATCGGCCGGGTCCAACGCCCATTGTGCGGTGTGTTGGAAACGACGCAAAAACGGAGCAAAGTAAGGGCTGTCCGGCGTAATCCCAATGAAGATTCCCATCAACGGCTCGATCAGTTGCCGAATTTCGCGGGAGGCAAGGATGTTCGGCAAGCCCCCACCCGGCACGCTCAACATCCCAACGAGCACCTTCGACTCCACCGCCAGGAACATCGTTCCCATAATGCCACCCAACGAGCCACCCAAGTAATGGATGCGCTCGGGGTCGATTTGATCAAACGGGGCGATTCCGGCCGCGTGCGCATTCTCGATCATTCGTGCGAGTTGGAAAAAGTCGGCGATGGTTTGCCGGAAATACTCTCGCGTGGTGGCAATGTTCTGAAGATTGAAGAAGTTAGCCACGCTTCCTCGTCGCCCGTGCTGCAGCGCCGAGATGGCGATGCCAACGATGGGCACGTTCAAACTCGTGCGAGCAATTTGGGTGACGTCGCGGCCAGACCCGCCCAGCCCGTGACCAAAGATGACAACTGGATAGCCGCTCGGCGGCGGGGGTGCTTTCGGCAGCACCATATAAAAGTCCACCTTGTTCGTACTCGGTGTCACCTCGCCAGAAATCCTTGCCGGATCGAAGGCACCGTTGGGCCTCTCGCGGAAATCGAAAGACTCGAAGTAGCCAACAGCCACGGCGGCAACGTTCGAGGTCGTTCGGCTTCCCACGAGACTAGCGTACTCGTCACTCCCCTCGGGGAAGATGCCGGTTCGCAAGTCGCCCAAGGAACGGTCCAACACCGGCAAAGCCGGGCCGAACTGGCCAGCGTCGAGGCGCTGGCGAATCTGCACCAAATCATCAACGGTGCTTTGCGTCGTAAATAACTCCGTCAGTAACAAACGCTCACGGCGCAGCCCGAAGCGTTGCTCTAAAAACTCCCAAACACCCACTAGCCGTTGGCGCCACTCGCGTGCAGCCTCATCCAAATTTTCGCCCGCTACGAGCCGACGGAAGTCATCGCTCGGCTGCACACGAAAGCCGTTAACGTCAACCAAGTCGTCCGTGACCACCAACGCGTAGGTCGTCTTTGGATCCAGAGGAACAACCGGAGCAATTTCCAGTGCCATGTCAGGTGCGTAAAACGAGGCGGTCGTGGCCACTGGAGCATCAGCCAAATCCTCGTACTTCAGCAACCAGATGCCGCGGGGGTACACTCCCGCATCGACCACCACGGGCCGGTCAAAGGGAACACGAATTGGGGCAAACGTGGAGAACCCGTCCAACACCCGGAGCTGACGCGACACCTCCACCGTGAAAGCTCGCGCTGCGTTGAACGAAGGGGTATCGGGCAGTGAGATCCCGAGGTACCCAGGGGGGACGTCAGGTCGGCCGTCGGGACCGAGCAGCCGATCGCTCGGGAAAGGGTTCAGCGGGTTTCGCGCGTCCAACGAGAACAGCAATCGCGCTGGCCGGATTGCAGTTGCCGTAGCGGTCGGGGTCGGAGAAGCTGTGCGGGTAAACGTCGCCGTTGTGGTCCACGTGGCGGTGGGGGTCGGTGTTTCGACAGGGGTGGACGAGGGGGTAAACGATGGGGTAAATGTCGGCGATTCGACAAGCAGCGGCGTCACCGTGGGCGTAGCTGCGCGTGGCGTCCACGACGGAGTGGCCGTGGGTTCAGGCAACGGTCCGATCTCGTTGCTGCCGCAACTGGCCACGGCTAGCAACAAAAACGCACGAAGTACCACAAGCGCCCGCTCGTGAAAGGTAAACTCTTGTCTTGACATGGCGCTGCCCGCTACTTCGTTCCGGGCAGCGAGTCAAGCAAACGCCGACAATCGGTTGTTCCTCTTGCGCAACCGGTCAGGGCGTCAGTTCCACCACACCGGGACGTACTTCTACAGGCAAGCGATTCCCGCGCGGGTCGGAGGCGGTCACTGCGTCGAGGTAAACTTCGCAGCGCTCACCCGCCTGCCCCACCGCGTGGAATGTACAACAACCCAAGCGCGTCACTTCTACAGGCATGGGGCTCGGATCTGTCAGGTTCACGAGCAGCACTCGCAATCTCCCCGGTGCCAGAGCGCGAGACGCAAAAATTGAGCGCCGAGTTGCCGGCTCGATCTGACAGGTCACCTCGTCGCCCCTGACAACTTCTGGGGCGAGACACTGTGGATCCCAAAGCAGATCCGCCTGCAAGCCCGAAATAGTGCCGGTGTTGACATCCAAATTGAGGCACAGATTCACCTTATCGTTCGGCGATACGCCTGCGGTGCTCTCACTTTGCACCGAGAGCACGAGCGGCTGTGGTTTCCCGGGGTCTACCGCCGGCGGCCACCAGGGATCAGGACCGTTGTCGGTTTCCTCGAATGTGCCTGTGGTGGCACTTGCGGCTGTCGGGGCGTCTTCCCTTCCGCCACCTAGGCAGCCCGAGCACACTATGGCGAGACACAATGCTCCCGAACGAAAGACTTTACTGCACCGCATGACCTTACCCTAATGCACAGCTTTTACTACACCATTTTCCGGCAGGAAAGCAACGAAACCAGCAACCGCTGATTTGCCACGCCCGCCGGCGCGGAAGGATAGTGTTCTGCCCCTCCGTGCGAACGCCAGCTCAGGCGTTCGTCAAGCGGTCACGGACGGAAAAGATGATATATGAACCTCGTTCACCGAGGTCCGGAGTCCCTGTGCTGGCAATCGTCGCGGCGCGAGCAATCGGGCGTTGCTACTGGAGGATCAATCCAGGAACTTGGCGTAACGGTCGAGCAAGGGAAGCACCTTCTCTCGGTTTGCCGGCGGCAGGCCAAAAATCACTCGGTCGACCTCGGCGGCACGGAAGGCGTCGACGACCTTCGGGTCTGCCGGCGCAGAAAACACACTGATGGAAATCGTTTTCGGGTCACGACCCTTTTGTTCTGCGATCTGACGCAGTTCCGCGATTTGCGAAATCACTGCCGTACCGCCCATCCCAAGCGGGAGCCAACCATCACAATAATCCACCACGCGATGCAACACCTGCTTCGAGTGGCCGCCCAGCAAAATCGGCGGATAAGGTTTCTGCACTGGCTTTGGCCAAGACCACATACGGTCGAATTTCACGAACTCGCCGTGGAATTCCGGCTCGTCTTCGGTCCAAATTTTCTTCAACGCCGCAACCTGTTCTCGAAGCTTTCTCCAGCGAGTGCGAAAGTCGGTGCCGTGATCGGCCATTTCCTCCACGTTCCAACCGCCGCCAATGCCAAAAATAAATCGGCCGCCGGACAAGAAGTCCAGGGACGCAACTTCTTTGGCCAAAGTGATCGTATCGCGCTGGATTACAAGGCAAATGCCAGTGCCGATCTTGAGCCGGCGCGTTACCGCCGCGGCCATGGAAAGGGCCACGAACGGATCGTGCGTATGCCAATATTCCTGCGGAAGCGGACCCCCACCTGGCCACGGAGTACGACGGCTCGTCGGGATGTGGGTGTGCTCGGGAAAAAACAGCGACTCGAACCCGCGATCTTCTGCTTCCCGAGCCAATTCGTCGGGCCGAATGGCGTAGTCAGTGGCGAACATCATGAGGCCATAATTCATCGCCAACCTCCCGTGCTGTGTTTTTCTTCGAGTATACCCTCGGCTTGCTCCCCACTCAGTGTGCCGTGGGGCTCTTCCGTCCCTTTGGCTTCTTGTGCGGTGTTTTCACCGCAGCGGCTGCTGTAGGTGTTCCCGCCGCTGGGGTTTTCTTTACTTCCGGGCTCGGTGTTGCGGCCTTAGGCGGCGTTTCGGCCACGGCAGGCTTCGTCGGGCCAGTAGGCGCCGGTGTCGGCCTCTTCTCCTTGGGCGTTCCTACCGGGGTAGCCTGGGCGGGTGTTTCGGGAGTCGCCGCGAGCGCCTCGGGCGTTGCGCCGCCCTCCGTACCAACCGCCGCCGGAGCACCTTGCACCGCAGCAGGCATCGCTGGAACAGGG